>Ga0182740_1000039_pt1 | contig 270705 bp, 259 predicted proteins | sample eDN5th37CKraftBY_FD_128872 | JGI IMG/M metagenome (GOLD analysis project Ga0182740, IMG submission 128872) | Enriched backyard soil microbial communities from Emeryville, California, USA - eDNA 5th pass 37_C Kraft BY (version 2) (version 2) | ecosystem: Environmental > Terrestrial > Soil >... | reverse complement strand
CGTTCGTTATTCATATGGTAGGTAAGGAATTTCAGGCGCACTTTTCCGGGATCGTCATGCGAGGTGGCCAGCAACATTTCCACATCTTGAAGGCCGGTGTTGTGCGGGAGTTCCTTTCGCTATTTGTCGAGAACCGGCAGCCTTAGAAGATCAAATCGGCAAGCGGCCTAAGATCGCGCAAAAATAGGACCAACTATAGGACCAAGTATCCGCACCAAACGAAAACTGGTAATAAATTCAAACTGATATCGGGAGTTTCTTGGCGGACGGGGTGGGATTCGAACCCACGAGAGAGTTGCCCCTCTGCCGGTTTTCAAGACCGGTGCCTTAAACCGCTCGGCCACCCGTCCAAGCGCAAAAATGCTCGGGTTTCGACTGCTCGGCAAGCATAGCGCCAGGCGACACAGGTCGCTGGATATAACGGCTTCCGGCGTGGAAGGCGAGAGACGGCCGCCCTATCCGAGAGCCGTTACCGCGGCCTGAACTCCTGATCCGGAAAGATCGATGGGTCCGATGGGGCGGGCGTTTTGATAACGACGTGCCCGACGTTGGCCGCCTGATGGCAGGCGTTGCAGCCCTCGGCGAGTTGGCCGAACGACGCGGCGAACCGGGCCGGGTCCTTGTCGCCGATGGCGGCGGACACTTGCGCCATCGGCCCTTTGGCAAACGCATCAACCATGCCGTCGATCGGCAGCCCCTTGTATTTCGGCCAGAGCGCGGCAGCGCGGTTGAGCGCATCGCCCAACTCAGCCAGTTCGTACTTCGCATAGACCCAGTTTTGGGCGCGGCCGGCGAGCGCTAGCTTGATATGGCGCGGCTGCACCGTCATGGTCATCAGGTCGGCAAGACCGGGCTTGTAGGCTGGAGTCGCATTTTGCGCGGCGACAAGCGGCAGCGCCGCAGCGAGCCCTGCCCCAACCAGCAGCGCGATTGTGATCGCGCGTTTCATCGCCTTACTCCCGGTTCATTCTTGCATCGCCACATCTCGTTTGGCGCGCAGCGACGGCAATGCGATCAACAGCATGAGGATGGCGGCCGCTGCCAGAAACACCGCCGACAACGGCCGGGTCACGAAGATCGTGACGTCGCCGAAGTTGATCATCATCGCACGGCGCATCTGCTCCTCCATCATCGGGCCAAGGATGAAGCCGAGGATCAGCGGCGCCGGCTCGCAATCGAGCTTGAGCAGCACATAGGCGACGCCGGTCAGCGCCGCGAGCACATAGATGTCGAATATCTTGTTGTCGACCGTGTAGACGCCGATGCAGCAGAACACGAAGATCGCCGGAAACAGCAGCCGGTAGGGCACCGCAAGCAGCCGCACCCAGACCCCGACCAGCGGCAGGTTGAGCACCAACAGCATCAGGTTGCCGACCCACATGCTGGCGACCAGGCCCCAGAACAACTCCGGCCGCTCCGTCATCACCTGCGGTCCCGGCTGGATACCCTGGATCATCAGCGCACCGATCATCAGCGCCATCGTTGGATTGGACGGGATGCCAAGCGTCAGCATCGGAATGAACGAGGTCTGCGCGCCGGCGTTGTTGGCGGATTCGGGCGCGGCGACGCCGCGGATATCGCCTTCGCCGAAACTGCGCGGGGGCTTCGCAACCTTCTTCTCGACCATGTAGGCGGCGAAGGACGCGAGCAACGCCCCGCCCCCCGGCAGGATGCCGAGCAACGAGCCGAGCGCGGTGCCGCGCATGATCGACCAGAATGAAACGCGAAGGTCGTTGAGCGAGGGCAATACATTGCCCAGGCGCTCCTTATAGACATCGCTCTTTCCGCTCTCCTCGAGGTTCGCCACCACATCGGTGATGCCGAAGAACGCCATTGCCAGCGCCACGAAGCCAATGCCGTCGGTCAGCTCCGGAGCGCCGAACGCAAACCGGATCACGCCGGAATTGACGTCGGTGCCCACCAGCCCGAGCAGGATGCCGAAGCACACCATCGCGACGGCCTTGATCACCGAGCCACGCGCCAACACCACGGCGGCAATCAGGCCGAACACCATCAGCGAGAAATACTCGGGCGGGCCGAACTTGAGTGCGATCTCGGCGAGCGGCGGCGCGAAAAAGGCCACCACCAAAGTGGCGATGCAGCCCGCCACGAACGAGCCGATGGCGGCGATACCGAGCGCAGGTCCGGCTCGCCCCCTTCGCGCCATCTGGTGGCCATCGAGCGTGGTGACGACGGCGGAGGATTCGCCCGGAATATTGACCAGGATCGCCGTGGTCGAGCCGCCGTATTGCGCGCCGTAATAGATGCCGGCCAGCATGATCAGCGCCGGCGCAGGGCCGAGGTTGAACGTGAACGGCAGCAGCATCGCCACCGTCGCCACGGGGCCGATGCCCGGCAGCACGCCGACCAGCGTGCCCAGCACGCAGCCAATGAAACAATAGGCGATGTTCTGCAGGGTCAGCGCGACTTCGAGGCCGAACAGTAAATTTTCGAGAGTCTGCATGGCTTATGCATCCGGCCACAGCGGGATCGGCAAGCCGAGCATCCACACGAACACGGCCACCGAGAACACCGCCAGCAGAACCACAAGACCGGCAACCTCGAGCGGTCGGCTCTCGCGCGAAGCCAGCGCGCCGATCAGCACCACAACGGCAACCGCGGCCACGAGCCCCAGGTGCCGCAAGGTAAGGCCGAACAACGCGATCGCGATCAGGCTGACGGCAATTGGCCGCAAATAGAAGCGCGGCACCGGGGGACCGTCGATGGCCAGCGCGCGCAGCGCAATCACGGCACCAAGCGCCGCGAGCAGGAGGCCAACCAGCGTTGCGAACAGCCCCGGCCCCATCAGGTGCATGTCGCCCATGCCATAGCGTTGTGCGCCGATGATGAAGCCCGCGGCGATGGCGATGAAAATCAGGCCGGACCAGAAGTCCCGCGGAGAGCGAATATGCATGCGTGTCTGAGCCTCAAACGAGCATGCCGCGTTTTACCGCGGCATGCCGATCTTCCCCAAGCTGCGCTCAACGCGAAGCACGCTCGCGAACGATCGCCGCCCTTCATTCCGCCGCGCCGGATAAATCCGGTCATGGCGGAACAAAGCACGTTTGGCGATGTCAATTCGGCTTGATGTTAGCCTTTTTGACAATGCCGCCGAAGGCTTCGGTCGCCTTCTTCATCCGGGCGTCAAGCTCGGCCGGGGTCGAGGGTGTTGTTTCCGCCCCGCCCGCCGCAAACCGCTCCTTGACGTCGGGCATGTTGAGGATCTTCACCAACTCGCCATTGATCTTGTCGACGATCTCCTTGGGCGTGCCCTTGGGGGCCAGCAGCAGCGTCCACTGCGAGGCATCGACATCCTTGACGCCCTGCGATTGGAGCGTGGGCCATTCAGGATTGAACTTGGATGGGCTCGTCCCGGTGACTGCCAGCACGCGGATTTTGCCCGACTTCACATGAGGCGCGACCGACGAACTGGCCAGGATGCCGAGCGGGATCGTGTTGCCCGCCACCGCCGCCGCGGACGGTGCGCCGCCCTTGAAGGGAATGTGCTGGAATTTGGTGCCGGTCGAAAGGCCCATCCATTCGATCACGATGTGATTGATGGTCCCGCTGCCCGGCGAACCGACCGAGATGCGGCCCGGCTGAGCCTTGGCGGCCGCGATCACGTCGGCAACGCTCTTGTAGGGTGTCTCGGCATTTGCCGCGAGCACCAGGGGGATGTCGCTCACAAGGCCGACGGAGGTGAAGTCCCGCTCCATGTTGTAGGGCATTTCCTTGAACAGCACGGGATTGATCGACACGTCGCCGATCGTCGCCATCGTCAGCGTGTAGCCGTCGGGCGCGCCCTTGGCGCCGGCCGACATGCCGATAAAACCGTTGCCGCCGGGGCGGTTTTCGACCACCACCTGCTGGCCCCAGGCCTCGGTCAACTTGGCGCCCACAATACGGGCAGCGATGTCGGTGACTCCTCCGGGGGCGTAGGGCACCAGGATATGAATGGGTTTAGTCGGATAAGTCTGCCCAATCGCGGGCTGCGTCAGCAAAACCAGGCCGGACGCGGCCGCCATAAGCCATGTACGCATTGTCGTTTCTCCCTTGGTGGGCACACCCTGCATGAGAAACGATGGTTTTTGCAATCCTGGAAGCGAACCGCCGGGGCCATGCTCCCTGCGGTCGGAAGCCGCGCCGGCAATGGCAGCTTGGAACGGCTGCAACGTTGCCTTGATCTTCCCGAAGAAGGCCTGTAGCTGATCGGCCGTGCGCTCCAAAACACCCGCAAAACCGGCCGCTCCGTCCATCAGTTTCGTCTCGCTCGGCTGCCCCAAGGCACTGGTCGATAGCGAGCGGATCATCACGCGTCTGCGCGCGGAAGGCTACGCGCTGACCCGCGAGCACCAGGGCGCCGACCTTGTCATCGTCAACACCTGCGGATTCCTCGACAGCGCGCAGGCGGAATCGCTCGGAGCCATCGGCGAGGCGCTGGCCGAGAACGGCAAGGTGATCGTCACCGGCTGCATGGGCGCGGAGCCGGAAAAGATCACCGGCCAATACCCGGACGTGCTCGCCGTCACCGGGCCGCAACAGTATGAGAGCGTGCTCGAAGCCGTGCATCGCGCAGCTCCGCCCAAGCACGATCCCTTTCTCGACCTGGTGCCGCCAGAAGGCATCAAGCTCACGCCGCGCCACTACGCTTATCTGAAGATTTCCGAAGGCTGCAACAACCGCTGCACCTTCTGCATCATCCCCAAGCTGCGCGGCGACTTGGTTTCACGGCCCGCCGCCGATGTGTTGCGCGAGGCCGAACGGCTGGTTTCGGCCGGGGTCAAGGAACTGCTGGTTATTTCCCAGGACACCTCGGCCTACGGGCTCGATATCAAATACGCTGCCAGCAAATGGAAAGACCGCGAGGTGCGGGCGAAATTTCTCGATCTCTCCCGCGAACTCGGCACACTCGGCGCGTGGGTGCGGCTGCATTACGTCTACCCCTACCCACACGTCGATGACGTCATCGAATTGATGGCCGACGACAAGAGCGGCGTACTGCCGTATCTCGACATTCCGTTCCAACACGCCTCGCCCGATGTGCTCAAGCGCATGAAGCGGCCGGCAGCGCAGGCCAAGACGCTGGAGCGTATCGCGCGCTGGCGCGAGATTTGCCCGGACTTGACCCTGCGTTCGACGTTCATCGTCGGTTTTCCCGGCGAGACGGAAAAGGATTTCCAACTGCTGCTCGACTGGCTCGACGAGGCTTCGCTCGATCGCGTCGGCTGCTTCCGCTACGAGCCGGTCGATGGCGCGACCTCGAACGATCTCGCAGCGGCCGTGCCCGACGAGGTGAAAGAGGAACGCTGGCACCGCTTCATGGCGCACCAGCAGGCGATCTCGAAGAAGCGACTGAAGCGCAAGGTCGGTACCCATCAGCAGGTCATCATCGACGAGATCGGACCGACTGTCGCGAAGGGGCGTTCCAAAGGCGACGCGCCGGAGATCGACGGCGCGGTCTATGTGAAAAGCAAGAAACCGCTTCGGGCGGGCGATATCGTCACTGTCAAAATCGCACGCAGCGACGAATACGATTTACACGGAACAGCGGTTGGCTGAATCCGTTCACCCCGCCCGTTTGAAATACTGCACGGCGCGCTCGTGTTTCTCGGCCGCGGCACGCGTCTTGAACGTTCCAAGATTGCGCCGATGCCCGGTCTTGGGATTTTTCTTGCTGGAATAGAGACGATATTCGCCGGATTTCAGTTTGCGGATCATGATCGGATGACCTTGCCGATGGCGCGAGTGAGTTGCGAAAGTTCGTCCGGCGAAATGGTAAAGCTCGGCGTCAGATAGACAGTATTGCCGAACGGCCGGATGAACACGCCCTCGTCGACAAAACGCGCCCGCAGCGCGTCCGGTTCCGCGATACGCTCCAACTCCACCACCCCGATCGCACCGCGGACCCGCACGTCCTTGACGCCCCCAACGTTGCGACACGGTGCAAGCTCCTGATGCATCTGCTGAGAGATTGCCCGCACCTGATCGAGCCGCGGTTCGCGCTCGAACAGATCGAGGGACGCATTGGCCGCGGCGCAAGCCAGCGCATTTCCCATGTAAGTCGGCCCATGCATCAGCGCGGCCCTCGGATCGTCCGACCAGAACGCTTCGAACACGCGCTTTCGTGCCACCGTTGCCGCGAGCGGCAAGGTGCCCCCGGTCAAAGCCTTCGACAGCGTAACGATATCGGGCACCACTGCCGCCTGCTCGCAGGCGAATAGGGAGCCGGTGCGACCGAAGCCGGTAAAAATCTCGTCGAAGACCAGCAACACGCCGTGATGGTCGGCCAGTTCCCGCAAGCGCTGAAGCGTGGCGCCATCGTGGAACAACATCCCTCCCGCGCCTTGCACCAGCGGCTCGACGATCAATCCTGCGATGCGGTCGGCATGCCGCCGCATCACCGCGTCAAGCGCCGCGGTCTTGGCCTCGTCGTCGGGAAGATCGACGATGACGTGCTCCGGCACGATGCCGTGGAACAGCGCGTGCATCCCCTCCTCGGGGTCGCTGACGGACATCGCCCCCGTGGTGTCACCATGATAGCCGCCCTTGAACGCGATGAACGTTTTTCGCTCGGGCGCGCCACGGTTGATCCAGTATTGCAGCGCCATTTTCATCGCGATTTCGACCGCGACGGACCCGGACTCCGAAAAGAACACCCGCTCCAGGTCGCCCGGCAAAAGCGCCGCAAGTCGCCGCGCCAACATCAGCGCCTGCTCGTGCACCAGCCCGCCGAACATGACATGCGGCATGGTCGCAAGCTGCTGTTCCACCGCCTGCCGAATGTGCGGATGGTTGTAGCCGTGGCACGCCGTCCACCATGACGCGATGCCGTCGATCAGTTCACGGCCGTCGGCCAGAACGATGCGGCAGCCCGCTGTGCGCGCGACCGCGAGCGGCGGCCGCATGGTCTTCATCTGGGCGTAAGGCAGCCAGATATGGCCCAAACCCGCCACGTATTCGTGTTTCCAATCCATCGCGCCGATAGTATACGGCAAACATGTCCTCCCTTGATGAATTTGCACGGCAGAAGCTCGCGATGCTGGAGCGCGACAACCTGCGCCGAACGGTGGTGCCGACCGAGCGCCGGGATGCGCTCTGGGTCGAGCGCGGCGGGCGCCGGCTGCTCTCGTTCTCATGCAACGACTATCTGGCGTTGAGCCATCACCCAGCTTTGAAACAAGCGGCCATAGCCGCGACCCAACGGTACGGCGTGGGCACGGGCGCTTCGCGTCTCGTGACCGGCAACCATCCGCTCTACGACGAACTGGAGCGGCGTTTGGCGCGGCTGAAGGGCACCGAAGGGTCCTGCGTGTTCGGCTCCGGCTATCTCGCCAACGCCGGTATTCCACAGGCGCTGGCCGGGCGCGGCGACCTTGTGCTGATCGACGAATTGGCCCATTCGAGCCTGTGGACCGGGGCGCGGCTGTCGCGCGCGCAGGTGCAGCCCTTCCGTCACAACGACATCGGCCATGCACGCGAACTGCTGCGGCAGCATCGCGAGCCCAACGGCCGCGCGCTGATCATCACCGAAGGCGTGTTCTCGATGGACGGGGATCGCGCGCCGGTAGCCGAGCTTGCGGCCCTGGCGAAGAACGCCGACGCCTGGCTGATGGTTGACGATGCGCACGATCTCGATTTTTCGGCAACCGCGCGCACCGAGGTGCCGCTTCGCATCGGCACGCTGTCCAAAGCGATGGGGGCCTATGGCGGCTATCTCTGCGCCTCGCGGCCTGTGATTGATCTGATGCGCAGCCGGGCTCGGACGCTGATCTATACGACCGGCCTCCCCCCGGCGACCGTCGCTGCGGCCATTGCTGCCGTCGATTTGATCGAACGCGAACCGCAACGGTTGGCAGTTCCGCTCGCCAAGGCCCGAAGCTTCACTCGCGCGGCGGGTCTGCCCGATGCGCAAAGCGCCATCGTTCCTATCGTGATCGGCATGGCCGATGCGACGCTTGCTGCGTCGCGACTTCTCGAGGATGAGGGCTTTCTCGCTGTCGCGATCCGGCCGCCGACGGTGCCGCAAGGCACAGCACGCTTGCGGCTTGCCTTCAGTGCGGCCCACCCCGATGCCGAGATCGCTCGGCTTGCCGAAATCGTGCGCACCCGCATCCCGGGCACCCGATGACCGCGCTTTTTGTCACCGCGACCGGCACTGATATCGGCAAAACGTTCGTGGCCGCGAGCCTGATCCGGCATTGGCGCGCGGCGGGTCGGGCGGTCGAGGCGTTCAAGCCGGTGGCAAGCGGCTTCGACCCGGCGTCGGCAGCAGCCAGCGATCCGGGTGTGCTGCTTGCGGCACTCGGCCGCCCAATCACACCACGCGAGATCGAGCGCATCGCGCCTTGGCGGTATGCGGTCCCCTTGTCGCCTGACATGGCCGCCGAGCGCGAAGGTCGCGCCCTCGATTTCGAGGCTCTGGTTGCGCACTCCCGCGCCGCCATCGCGAGCGCCAAAGACGTGATCCTGATCGAGGGCATCGGCGGGATCATGGTCCCGCTCGACGGCACGCACACCGTCCTCGACTGGATCGCGGCCTTGAACATCCCGCTTCTCGTGGTGACCGGCAGCTATCTCGGCACCCTTAGCCATACGCTGACCTGCTTGGATGTCGTCGCACGTCGGAATCTCGCGGTGGGTGCTCTCGTCGTCAACGAAACGCCGGACGCAACGGTGACGCTCGACGAAACGGCAAGGACGCTGGCGCGGTTTGTGCCCTCCATCCCCATCATCAGGCTGCCTCGTGTTTCCGGCAATGCGGAGGGGCAGGACGCGATTGCCGCGATTGCCGCGGCCTTCTGACGTCAGGAAAAATACTGAACCTTGATCCAGGTTTCGATCATCGCCTCCGCATTCACCAACACATGCATGATAATGGTGAGCGTGGTTGAACCGCTGGCCCAACGGAACCAACCGAGGACAAGGCCCGCGGTGAAAATTTGCGCCATGCCGACCCAGTCGTACTGGATATGAAGCATCGCCCAGGCCAGCGCGATAATCGCGATAGCGACCATCTCGCGGCCAGGGCGCACCAATCCCCGGTAAAGGAAACCGCGAAAGGCGATCTCCTCCCCAATGGGCGCAACGATGACGATCGCGATCGTCAGCCACAACAGCCAGCCTGCGTCGCTCGCCGATCGATAGGATTCGATTTGAAATGCCGGGACAAGATCGCGCCCGGTAATGTAAATGATCGCGTCGAAAGCAATGCAGAGCGCGACAACGCAAGCCACGGCAACGATGACCTCACCTCGCCGCGGAACGTTGAGGGCGAAGTAATCCGCCGGTTTCCAATGCCGCAGTTGCGCGGCCATCGCGAGAACAACGATCTGGATCGGCGTTGAGGCTATCGCCCCGATTGTGATCACCACACCGTCGTAGGTGCCACCCAGCGGCCGCAGGTCGCCGGGCTGCATCGTGATGAACACGCTAGCCGCCGCCACAAAGCTGATGAAGAACGCTCCCAGCAGCCACGCGCATGACGCGAGGATGCCCCAGGGCGGCGCGGGGCGCCCTCCCGTTGTGAGGCTCATTATCGCAGCCGCTAGTTCTACGGCACCAGGATGGTGGAGCCCGTCGTGTTCCGGTTTTCCAGGTCTTTATGGGCCTTCACAGCGTCCTTCAGCTTGTAGGTCTGGTTCACCGGAATTTTGACCTTGCCGCTGCCGACCACGTCGAACAGGTCCTTGGCGGTGGCGACCAGATCCTCGCGCTTGGCAATGTAGTTGTTGAGCGTTGGACGGGTCGCGAACAGCGAGCCTTTGGTCTGAAGGATATTGATGTTGAAAGCGTCGATCTGCCCCGATGCACTGCCGAAACTCGCGAACATGCCGAGCGGCCGGATGCAATCGAGCGAGGCGGGGAATGTGGTCTTGCCAATGCCGTCGTAGACCACATCGCAGAGCTTGCCGCCGGTGATTTCCTTAACCCGCGTCGGGAAATCCTCCTTGCGATAATAGATGATGTGATGCGCACCGTGCTCCTTGGCGAGCTTGCCCTTGTCCTCCGAACCGACGGTGCCGATGACGGTCGCGCCGAGCGCATTGGCCCATTGGCAGAGGATCAGGCCCACGCCGCCCGCCGCAGCATGCACCAGAACGGTGTCGCCCTTCTTCACGTTGAAGGTGCGCCGCACCAGATATTGTGCCGTCATGCCCTTGAGCATCATGCCGGCCGCCTGCTCGTAACTGATGTTGTCGGGCAGCTTGACCACACGCTCGGCGGCGAGCAGCCGCTCCTCGGCATAACCGCCCATCGCAACAACGGCTGCGACGCGGTCGCCGACCTTGAAATCGGTCACGCCCGAGCCCACGGCAATCACCTCGCCCGCGCCCTCGCTGCCCGCGATGAACGGCAGACCGACCGGCGACGGATACATGCCCATCCGGAAGTACGTGTCGATGTAATTCACACCCGACGCATGTTGCCTGATCTTGATCTGACCCGGCCCAGGCGCTGCGATTTCGACCTGCTCATAGGTGAGAACTTCGGCACCGCCCGTCTTATGCACCCGGACTGCTGCAACCATGATCGACTCCCATTGGATGCGCGAAAACATTCGCACTCTGTCGGCTGGCGATCATAGGGGCGGCACGAAACGGCGCAAGGGAGCCGCGACGTGATGCAGAAGCGTTACGCTAGCGCCCGCCGGCGACGCGCAGCACAGTGCCGCTGATGTAGGAGGCTGCGTCCGACAGCAAAAACAGCACGGCCTCCGCGCTTTCCTCCGGTCGGCCGGGACGTCCCATCGGAATCGCCGCCGCCACACGTTTCAGTTTATCGGGCTGACCTGAATCCGCATGGATGCGCGTCTCGCTCGAGCCCGGCGACACCGCGTTGACGCGGATGCCATGCGCGGCCAATTCCTTGCTCAAGCCATATGTCATCGATTCGATGCCGCCCTTCGAGGCGGCATACCAGACATATTCATTCGGTCCGCCGATATCAGCGGCGACTGAGGATAGCAGCACAATCGAGCCACCAGAGCCGCCGTGTTTCTTCGACATCCGGCGAATGGCATGCTGCACCGACCACAGCGCGCCCAGCAGATTGACCTCGATGACCTCCCGCATCATCGCCGGGTCCGCCGTCTCAAGTGGGCCAGACTGGCCGGGGATGCCGGCATTGTAGACAAAATGCGTCAGCCGACCGAGCTGGTCGGCCTCCGCGAACATGCGCGCTATATCTGCCTCGCGGCCCATGTCGGCCTGGATCGCGGCCGCGTTGCGCCCTTGCGCCTTCACGGCTTCGACCACATCGGAAGCGGACCGCGCGTCGGACTTATAATTGACGCCGACGTCGTAGCCGCGCGCGGCGGCGAGCGTTGCGGTTGCTGCGCCGATGCCGCGTCCGGCGCCGGTAATGAGAAGGACGTCCCGCGCCATCTACTCCCTCCCTGTTTGCTCCGCGCAAGATGCATCATGTCCCGACACGATGCCGAAGCCGAAAAGGTACAGGCCGAGCGCACACAGCGCCACCGTCACCCAGGGGGACGGTGCAAGCCCCTCTCCGACCGCGACGATGGACAGAACCAGGCCAAGCGCGAGCAGCGTCACGTTCAGGGCGCGAAGGCGCCGCACGCGAAGTGGGTGGATGAAACGGATCGGCACGAAGGTGAAGACCACCAACACGGCAATGACGGCTGCACAAACCCACGCCGGGGGCCATAACAGCAGAAGATAGAACGCGACCACGTTCCAGATCGCCGGGAAACCGCGAAAGAAGTTGTCCTCGGTCTTCATCTCGCCGTCGGCGAAATAGAGCGCCCCGGTGAGAACGATGGCCGCGCCGGCCAGGACCGACCATGATCCCGGCATCAACCCGCTCACGACCACCGCGTAGGCCGGAACGAAAACGTAAGTCGCGAAATCGACCACCAGGTCGAGAACGTCGCCTGACCACCGCGGCAGCCGCTCGGACACGTTGACCGCCCGCGCCAATGGCCCATCGACGGCATCGACCATCAGCGCCAAGCCAAGCCAAACGAACATCAAAGGCCAGTCGGCCCGCGACGCCGCAAGGAGCGCGAGCAGCGCCAGGACCGCTCCGCAGGCCGTCAGGATATGGATCAGGAATGCCAGCGCCCGCACCCGGCCGTTCTACCGCCACACCAGCCACAACGGAAGCTGCAAGCCGTAAAGGTTTGCAAGCGGGCCTCGTTTTGGCCTGCTGAACGCGCTAGGAACGACCGCATGGCGAGGCAGCGATGACGAATCCGGCGAGCGTGGAGGTGGCGATCGTGGGCGCGGGCCCAGCCGGGCTGACCGCAGCCATTGCGCTGGCGGAAGCCGGCATCCAAGCCGCGCTGATTGCGCCCCGGGCTGCTTCGGATCACCGCACGACGGCGCTCCTGGCCGGTTCGGTCACAGCGCTCGAAACGCTCGGCGTCTGGGATGGCTGCTCCGTGCACGCCGCACCGCTCCGTGTCATGCGTATCGTCGATGCCACCGGCCGCCTCGTGCGTGCGCCGGAGGTTCGCTTTACCGCGGCCGAAATCGGCCTCGATGCCTTCGGCTACAACATTGAAAACCGTCACTTGATCGCCGCGCTCGAAGCTCGGGCGGCCCGGCTTCCTTCGCTCACCCGCTTCGAGAGCGAAGCTGCCAGCATCGACCTGAACGACAATGGTGCAGTTGCGCGGCTCGGGAGCGGTGAAACGATTTCAGCCCGGCTGATTGTCGGCGCCGATGGCCGCCGCTCGCTCTGCCGCGCCGCGGCCGGCATCGAAAGCGAAGGGCGGCGCTACCCGCAGACGGCGCTGACCTTCAACCTCGCCCATACGCGGCCGCACCACGGCATCTCGACCGAATTTCACAGCGAAAGCGGACCGTTTACGCTGGTGCCGCTACCGGGCACACGGTCGAGCCTGGTCTGCGTGGTCGGCTGCGCGGAAGCCGATTTCATCAACAGCCTTGGTGAAACCGCGCTCAATGCCGAGATCGAGCGGCGATCGCACTCGCTCCTCGGCAAGATCACAGTCGAACCAGGGCGTGGAGTGTTCCCATTGGCCATTGAAACGGTTCGGGCCTTCGGTCGAAACCGCGTCGCGCTGGTTGGGGAAGCCGCGCATCTCATCCCGCCCATCGGGGCCCAGGGCCTCAACCTTGGTCTCCGCGACGCGGCGACCATCGCCGAGCTGGCGGTTGCTGCCCATCGCGAGGGGGCCGATATCGGCGCCCCCGCCCTGCTCACCCGCTACGATACGCAGCGCCGCGCCGACGTGGGCACGCGCACGCTCGCGGTGGATCTCCTCAACCGCACGCTGTTGTCGGACTTCCTCCCCACCCAGGGCGCGCGGGGTTTGGGCCTCTATTTGATCGACCGGATCGGCCCATTGCGCCGCGCGGCCATGCGCGAGGGCGTGATGCCGAGCGTCTCCCAGCCGCGGCTCATGCGCGGCGAATCGCTCTGACCGTCCCACCCATCGTTACGCCGCCCACCGCGTCAACGTGGAACAAATCCAAGCTTGTGGCCTTTTGCCGGCGGCCGCCAACTGGCATGACAGGCCCTCGCACGAGACGCCTTCGGAAGAATCCCTTGGGCTTTTTTTCGATCTGTTACGGCGCGGAATTCATCGCTACATTGCGGCCCAAGAGCAGGACCATGATGACAAAGATCGTGACCAAAAAGCTGTTCGACAGCCCATCCAAGACGCGGGTTGCCAAATTCAAGCTTGGCGAGGTGGTGAAGCACCGCCTGTTCCCGTTCCGTGGGGTGGTCTTCGATATCGACCCGGTGTTCAACAACACCGAGGAATGGTGGCTGTCGATTCCCGAGGAATCGCGGCCGAGCAAGGATCAACCGTTCTATCACCTGTTCGCCGAGAACGACGACAGCGAGTATATCGCCTACGTCTCCGAGCAGAATTTGCTGTCGGACACCTCCGGCAAGCCGATGCGCCATCCGCAAATCACAGAGGTATTCGAGCGCGATAGCGACGGCAGCTACAAGCCGCGCAATCCGATGCTGAACTGATCCGCCCGCGCCGTCCCCTTGGCCGACGGCACATACGAAAAGGCCCGCCGCTCGCGACGGGCCTTTGTCGTGTTGAAAGCAGAGGGCAGATTACCGCTGCGGAGCCTGCGCTGCTGGCTTCTGCTGGCTCTCGAGGCGCTTGCGGGCCTCTTCGGCGCGCTTCTGCAGCTCCTCCTGCAGCTTCTTTTGCTGTTCCTCGAACACCTTCGGATCGGTCGGCGGGCCGTCGTAGGCCTTGGCGAAGTCCCGGAGATCGAGCTGCGGGCTCATCGCCTGGCCGTTCATGTGGATCGCCTGAACGGTGAGAACCTGCGCCTTCTTCATCCGCGCGATGAGATCGGTCGTCGCCTCGTAATCGGCGATGCAACCGCCCGGCGGAACCACCGGCGGCAGACAGGTGACGAACGGCGCGGTCTGGGGCGTCTGCTGATCGACGATCAGTCGGGTGCCGTGCTGAAGCGCCACACCGTATGGCAAGCTCATGCGCAGGAGCTTCTTCTGCTCGCCCTCCATCTCGATGATTGCGACACTGACCACCAGCAGGCCGGATTCGACGCGACCGTCCTTGACGGTGACGCAAACCCGCTTGGCCTTCGGGTCGGCGTCCTTGTTGCAGAGCTTCACCCACGGCGAAAAGATCAGTTGTGGCTGCTCGGCGGCCTGCGCTTGCGGCGCGGGCTGCTGCTGTTGCTGCTGGGCCGGTGCCTGCTGCGCCGCCTTGGGAGCCTGTCGCGGCTTGGGAGCCGGCTGCGCCGCGGCCTGCGAGGCCGCCAGCACGGCAAACATGCTCGTCGCCGTCAGCGCCGCAAGCGCCTTGCTGGCAGTCCGTGCCGATCCGGACACAATCCGATGAGTCATTCGAGATCCCTCTGTATCGCCGTTGTTCCGCGGCGTGGCCCGCGCGGGCGCCCAGCGCCTGTCTCGACGCCCCAAAAAAGGCGGGAGCATGGCCTGGGATGCGCGCTTGATTAGCCGAATTCGGCCCCCCGATAAAGCCTCAATCGGGGCGAGGCAACAGCGGCATGATGTGTTCGGCGGACGCGGAAGCCGGCTTATTTCCCCGCATCCATCGGTGGATTGGCCGCCTATGCTAAACCTCGACCGGACAGTGATTCGACCGGGATGAAGAGGCAGCCCGTGTCCGACCCTCGCCATCGCCGTAGCGCGCATTTGCTCAGGAGAGGCAGGCGCTTGCTTCTCTCCGCTGCGCTTGGCCTGCTCGGCATCGGCCTCGCGCAGGCCCGGCCCGGCGTCCCGGAGCACGGCATCGCCATGCATGGCGAGCCAGCCTTGCCACCTGACTTCGACCATATGCGCTACGCCGATCCGAACGCGCCCAAGGGCGGCCGACTGACGCAGGGCGTGGTCGGCACCTTCGACAGTCTCAACCCGTTTATCGTCAAAGGCCTCGCGCTGCCGCAAATCCGCGGCTACGTCGTCGAAAGTCTGCTGGCGCGGGGGTACGACGAGCCGTTTACGCTCTACGGCCTGCTGGCGCGCACGGTCGAAACCGACGCCGGGCGCACGGCTGTCACCTTCACTCTCGATCCGGCGGCGCGATTTTCGGACGGTAAGCCGGTGACGGCCGAGGACGTGGTGTTTTCCTGGCAGCTTCTGCGCGACAAGGGACGGCCGAACTATCGTACCTACTACACCAAGGTCGCCAAGGCCGAGGCGCTGTCGGAGCGCGTGGTGCGCTTCGACCTGACCGGCGCCAACGACCGCGAGTTGCCGCTCATCCTTGGCCTGATGCCGGTGCTGGCCAAGCACGCTGTCGATCCAGCGACATTCGAGGACACAACCTTCGGTCCCATCGTCGGCAGTGGTCCCTATACCATCGGCGATGTCGATCCAGGGCGTAGCGTCACGCTCAAACGCGATCCCAACTATTGGGGCCGCAACCTCCCCATCAATCGTGGCCTCTGGAATTTCGACGAGGTGCGCTTCGAGTTCTATCGCGACGCCAACTCATATTTCGAGGCCTTCAAGAAGGGCCTTTACGACGTCCGGTCCGAAACCGATCCGGGCCGCTGGGAGACAGGCTACGACGTGCCGGCCTTCCGCGACGGCCGCATCGTCAAGGAGACGTTCCACACGGGCCTGCCAAAGACCTTCTCGGCCTTTATCTTCAACACCCGACGTCCGATCTTCGCCGACGTTCGCGTGCGCGAGGCGCTGGGTCTGTTGCTCGATTTCCAATGGCTCAATCGCAACTTCTTCTTTGGGCGCTATCAGCGGTCCGCGAGCTACTTCGAAGGCTCGGAGCTGTCGGCGCGAGGCCGCGCAGCGGATGCGCGCGAGCGCGCCCTGCTCGCGCCATTTCCCCGCGCGGTGCGCGCCGACATCATGAACGGCGCCTGGCAGCCGACCGTCACCGACGGTTCCGGTCGCGACCGCAATACGCTCAAGCGCGCGCTCGCGCTGTTGCGGGCTGCGGGCTACGAGCTGTCGGGCACAGTGCTGCGGTCGCACACCACGCACCAGCCCTTCGCCTTCGAAATCCTGGTGACAACCAAGGAACAGGAGCGACTGGCGCTGGCCTTCTCCCGCGACCTGTCACGCGCGGGGATCACCGCGCGCGTCCGGGTGGTCGATGCCGTGCAATACGACCGGCGGCGACTCACCTATGATTTCGACATGATCGAATACCGATGGGATCAGTCGCTGTCGCCGGGCAACGAACAGGCGTTCTATTGGGGATCCGCGGCGGCCGATGCGAACGGTACGCGCAACTATATGGGCATCAAGAGTCCGGCGGTCGATGCCATGATCGCCGCCATGCTCGAAGCGCGCGACCGTGGCGATTTCGTTTCGGCGACACGGGCGCTCGACCGCGTGCTGATGTCGGGCTTCTATGTCGTCCCGCTGTTTCACCTGCCGGATCAATGGGTGGCGCGCTGGGCCACCATCGGGCATCCGTCGCAAACGTCGCTGTTCGGCTACCTGCCGGAAACCTGGTGGCGCAAGACGCCGGCGAAGCGCAAACCGTGATCCTCGGCGATGCCAACACACCGGATGCCGATGCCCGCGCGGGCGTATCAACGCTCGATAGCCTGTTCGATTACGCCGCCACGCGCCGGCCCGATGCTGCTGCGCTGATCGACCCGCCGAACCGTGCGCATTTCACCGACGGCGCGCCGCGCCGGATGACCTATGCGCAGGCCGATCGTGCCATTTCCGCGATCGCCTCACGCCTGCATGCGCTTGGCTTGCGGGCCGATGCCGTCATCGGCATCCAGCTTGCCAATACCGTGGAGGCCGTGCTGGCGATCCTTGGCGTGATCCGCGCCGGCATGATCGCAGCACCCCTCCCGCTGTTGTGGCGCCACGCCGAGGCGGCGGACGTGCTCGGCCGGCTCGGCGCGCAAGCCATCGTTACCACCACGCGTGCTGGCGCGTTCCGCCCTTGCGATCTCGCCATGCAGATCGCAGCCGGACTTTTCCATATCCGGCATGTCTGCAGCTTCGGCCGCAATCCGCCCGATGGCGTTGTGCCGCTCGATGAATTGCTCGACGAAAACGCCAAGGCTTCTCGGCCCCTGGTCGCGCGTGAAGGCAACGCCGCAAGCCATGCGGCGATGGTGACATGGACCGTGACGCCATCGGGCCGCGCTGCGGTCGCGCGCAACCACACGCAACTGATCGCGGGCGGCCTCGCCACCGTATTGGAGAGCGGGTTGCCGCAAAACGCGAGACTTTTCGGCGGCCTTGCCATCAACTCGTTTGCGGGCTTTGCGACAACGGTCATGCCGTGGCTTCTATCGGGCGGGACGTTATCGCTTCATCATGGCTTCGACCCGGACGTCTTTGCCGCGCAGCGCGCCGACGATCGCTGCGACACGATGGTCGTTCCCGGCGCACTGGTACCGTTGCTTCAAGAGGCGGGTCTGTTCGACCACGCTGCCCTAAAGAACGTCCTTGCGGTCTGGCAGGCGCCGGAGCGCCTGTCAGTCAGCCCGACCTGGCGGCATCCGAAGGCCGGACTCATCGACGTGCTGGCGTTCGGTGACCTCGCTGTCCTGGCCTCATGTCGCGGTCCGGCCGGCCGTCCCGAACCGCTGCCGGCGCTCGAGATGCGCGCACCGCGAAGTCGCGATGAAGGGGTGCGGATCGCCGATATGGCGCGTACGCTGACCGGCACGTTGGCGCTGCGCGGGCCAATGGTGCCCCGCCATGCCTTCCCGCCGGGTATCGAGCGTCTTCATGCACCGCGTCTACAGGCCGACGCCGGGGGCTTCGTCGACACCGGCTATTCCTGCCGCATTGACCGCGCCGGCGGTACGCTCGCGATCACCGCGCCTCCGCTCGGTGTCATAACCATCGGCGGCTATCACTTCCTGCTCAGCGACCTGACCCGGCTGGTCAAGCGAGCGAGCGGCAACGCCTACGTCACCGCATTGCCCGACACGCTGACCGGCCATCGACTTGCCGGTATCGCCAGTCTGCCCGAGGACGTTCGTTCGCGCCTCGCGACGCTTGGCGCCAACCCACTGCTCGCATCCGCCTTCGGCCAGCGGCGTAAGCCTCAGGCGGCCTGACAGGCTCAAAAAACGCCCGCCGTCGTTGACCAGACGTTAATGGCGCGCGCGTAAGGTGGCGTCTCTGTTCCCGGTCCTGCGTACAAATCCCATGTCGCTACAAGGTCCCATCCTGATCGTCGCGGACAAGCCCGCCATCCAATTGGCGCAAGCTTTGACCGACGCTGGCGCGTTTCCCGTCATCGAAGCGTCGTGGTACGGCGCGTGTACTGCGCTTGCGGAGGTCAAACCCTCGGCCGTGGTGATCGCCGCGCTCGACCACTCGAACGCCGACACGGCGCAGGCCCTGGCACGGCAGGCTGCAGAGGCGTCGCCGTTCGTTCCTGTGCTGGCCCGCGTGCCGGACGACCTGCCGTTCCCGCTGCCCGATGTCTTGACCGTTCCGGAAGCTGCCTCATTCGCGCGGCTGGTCACGCGCCTCTCGGCTGCGCTCCGTGTCCGCACGTTGCACGCCACGGTGCTGACCCGCTCGCTCGCGCTCAAGGCCGAACGCGAGATCGTCGCCGAACTGCCGGACGGCGATCCACTCGATGATGCCACCGTGCTGCTGATCGGCCGCGGTCGCCACCATGCAACACTCAGCGTCGCGGTCGGCGAGTGCATGGGCGTAATCGGCGCTCTCAGCGTCGATACCGCCGCGCGATGCCTCGTGGCGCGCGAGGTGGATGGCGTGGTGATCGGCGATGGCCTCGCCGCAGGCGCGGTCGATGCCTTCCTCACGTTATTCGCGGAGGATTCCCGTTTCCGCGAGCTGCCGGTCGCGCTGCTCGGCCATCGCGACGACGCGACGGCGCCGACGAAGCTGGTTTGCGCGCGCGATCCATTGGCGCTGCTGCAACGCGCCGCCCCGTTGATCCGCTTGCGGGCATTCGAGACGGCGCTCAAGCGGCTGCTGGCGTCAATCGAATGCAAGGGCATGCTCGATGCGCAAACGGGGCTCCTCACCAGCACCGCGTTCGGCCCTGCGTTGGGCCTTGCCATCGAAGACGCCGGCGAGCGCGGCGTCGGCCTGTCGCTGGCACGCTTCTCCTTCGATGACCTGATCGACCGTCGCACCAACCTTGACGCGGCGCGTCTTGTCAGCCGCCTTTTGCGCGACAGCGACTTCGCCTGCCGTCAGGAGGATGGCTCCATCCTGTTCGTCTTCGGCGATACGGATTTGCGCGGCGCCCATGTCGCGGCGCGGCGACTGGCCAGCGTGCTGAAGCACACCATGCTACGGCCCGGCGGCGAGCGGCCCACCGCAAGCCCTTCGGTGACACTGGCAACGCTCAAGCCTGGGGATACGGTCCTCACCCTGCTGGGGCGTGTCATCCCGCGCCCGGTTGCCGCCGCCTGATTGCAGGCTTAAGTCTGGCGGATCAGCAAACGAGGCCGCCATGCCCAATCAAGTGTCCGAGCATCAGAACGCCGCAACGCCGCTTACGATCGACGTCGTCTCGGACGTGGTTTGCCCCTGGTGCTTCATCGGAAAGAAGAGACTTGAAAAGGCCTTGGCCCTCAAGCCGGATATTCCGGTTGAGGTCCGCTTCAGGCCCTATTTCCTCAATCCGTGGGTGCCGCGCGAGGGCATGAGCCGCGACGACTACCTCACCGCGAAATTCGGCTCGCCCGAGCGCTACCAGGGGATCGCCGGCCGTGTGGCGGCGACCGCACGGGCCGAGGGGTTGGTTTATGCCTCCGAGAAAATGCAACGCCAGCCGAACACGCTCGACTGTCATCGGCTGATCTTGTGGGCCAGCGCTATCGGCAAAGCGGCGCAGATGAAGCAACGATTGATGGACCTTTATTTCACCGAAGGCGGCGACCTGTCTGACCGGGAGGTGCTGGTGCGCGCCGCGGCGGATATCGGCCTCGATGCCGATGAGACCCGTGAACGGCTCGCGAGCGACGCCGACGTGGCCGAGGTCGAGAAGGCGGCGGCAAACGCCAAGAATGCGGGCATTGACGGCGTTCCAACCTACATCCTGGGCGGCGTCGCGGCGCTCAGCGGCGCGCAGCCGCCTGAGGTTCTGGCCGAGGCGATCGAGCAGATCGCAACCAACCGCGACAAATTTCTCGCCGAGCAAGGCGCCCGCCCGGCCTGACGTAGCCCCGCCTTTCGCCTCTTCCGCCAATCGTCGACAAGCTTTGCGACGTTCGGAAATGGCATGCCGCGACCGGAGCGTCCGTGCTAGCTCTGCGCTGCTTGCAGCAGCCGGGGAGTCGCGATGTCCGCCGTCACCATCACCGCCATCGATGTCATTCAACTCCGCATCCCTCTCGACACCTGGGCGCCGCCGCCGATGTACGCCGGCAAGCCACGTACCGATGTGGAGGCGGTTTATATCCGGGTGGCGACCAGCGCCGGCGTGGTCGGCTGGGGAGAGTCTTTCGGCAGCACCTGGTCGCTGATCCCCGCAGTGTTCGACAAGTGGATTCGCCCGCTTGCGGTCGGGCAAGACCCGAGCGACCCGGAACTGATGCCAAGGATCGAACGCCTTCTGCACGGCCTGGGCCGCGCCGGCACGATCATGCATGCCATCAGCGGGCTCGATATCGCGCTGTGGGATATCCGCGGCAAGCTCGAGGGCGTCTCCGTGTCGAAGCTGCTCGGCGGCGCCAAGCGCCGGCGCGTCGAAACCTATGCTTCTCTGCTGCAATATTCGGGTAACATCGAGCACATCAAACGCAACACCGCCCGCGCACTGGAGCGCGGCTACAAGCACATCAAGCTGCACGAGCGCACGGCCGAGGCCGTCGCCGCCGCGCGCGGAGTGACAGGCCACGGCACTCCGATCATGGTCGATACCAATTGCGCCTGGACGCCCGAACAGGCCGAAGCTCCCGTTGCCGCGATGGCGCCCTCCAAGCCGCACTGGGTCGAGGAGCCGATCTGGCCGCCGGAGGATTTCGACTCCCTGGCGAAACTCCGTCAAGCGACGGGCGTGCCGCTGGCGATGGGCGAGAACGCGACGAGCTCCTCCGACTTCCGCAAAATGATCGCCGCGGACGCGACCGATTTCGTGCAACCCTCTATCGTCAAGATCGGCGGCATCACGCATCTTTGGCGTATCGCAACAGAATCGGAAAAGGTCGGCGTCCCGTGCGTTCCGCACGCCTTCTTCTTCGGGCCGGGGGCGCTCGCAACCTTGCATTGTCTTGCGTGCAAGGACCGTGACGCGCCACTGGAGCGGCTGTTCGCGGATGTCGGCTGGGTCGCTTACGCCGACACAGTTCCGGATCGCAACGGCTTCATGGATGTGCCGAACGGCCCGGGCCTCGGCGCCGACCCCGAGGAGGATATGATCGCGAAGTTCAAGGTCTGACCGGAGGGCGAACCCCGCGCCTTACGCCGCCTTGGCCTGCTCGGCGATCCGCACCAGGTTGCGCAGCACGGCCGTGGTGCCGTGCAGGCGCTGCGCCGGCTTCTCCCAGTCGTAAAGCAGCACGACTTTCATATCCGGCCGTACCTTGGCCGACGCGCCCTGCTTCTTGATGAAAGCGATCAAGCCTTCCGGGTTGGCGAAGCTGTTGTCGCGGAACGACAGCACCGCGCCCTTCGGCCCCGTCTCGATCTTCTCCACGTTGGCGCGGCGGCACAGCGCCTTGATGGCGACGATCTTGAGAAGATGTTCGACCTCCTCCGGCAGCTTGCCGAAGCGATCGACCAATTCCGCGCCGAAGGCCTCGATCTCCTGTTCGTTCTCCAGGTCCGCTAAACGACGGTAGAGCGCCAGCCGCACCGAAAGATCGGCGACGTAATCGTCCGGGATCAGCACCGGCGTTCCGATGGTGATCTGGGGCGACCAGCGATCCTCGACCGGCGCGGCGATGCCGGCCTTCAGGCTTGTCACCGCCTCCTCCAGCATCTGCTGGTAAAGCTCGAAGCCAACCTCCTTGATATGGCCGGATTGCTCGTCGCCGAGAAGATTGCCGGCCCCGCGGATATCGAGATCGTGCGATGCAAGCTGGAAGCCTGCGCCCAACGTGTCGAGCGACTGCAACACCTTGAGCCGCCGCTCCGCCTGCGCCGTGATCTTCTTTTTCTCCGGCAGCGTGAACAGCGCATAGGCACGCAGCTTCGAGCGTCCCACCCGGCCGCGCAGCTGGTAAAGCTGCGCCAGGCCGAACATATCGGCGCGATGCACAATCAGCGTATTGGCGGTCGGAATATCGAGCCCGGATTCCACGATGGTGGTCGAGAGCAGCACGTCGTACTTGCCTTCATAGAAGGCCGACATGATGTCTTCGAGCACCTGCGACGGCATCTGGCCGTGGGCGACGGCGACGCGCACCTCCGGCACATGCTTGTCGAGAAACTCTTTTTGCGATGCCAAGTCCTCAATCCGTGGGCAGACATAGAACGACTGGCCGCCGCGATAGCGTTCGCGCAGCAGCGCCTCGCGCACCACCAACGGATCGAACGGCGAGACGAACGTGCGAACAGCCAAGCGGTCGACCGGCGGCGAAGCGATGATCGAAAGATCGCGGACCCCTGTCAGCGCGAGTTGCAAGGTTCGCGGGATCGGCGTTGCCGTCAGCGTCAATACATGAACCTCGGCACGCAGCGTTTTCAGCCGTTCCTTGTGCGCCACGCCGAAGTGCTGTTCTTCGTCCACGATGACGAGGCCAAGATCCTTGAACTTGATCGACTTGCCGAGCAACGCATGGGTGCCCACGACAATGTCGATAGAGCCGTCGGCGATCCCCTTCTTCACCCGGTTCAACTCGGTCGAGGTCACGAGCCGCGACGCCTGGCCGACGTTGACGGGAAAACCGCGAAACCGCTCCGTGAAGGTCTTGGCGTGCTGGCGCGCGAGCAACGTGGTCGGCACCACGACAGCAACCTGCTTGCCACCCATCACCGCGTTGAAGGCCGCGCGCAATGCCACCTCGGTCTTGCCGAAACCCACGTCGCCGCAGATCAGCCGATCCATCGGGCGCCCCAGCGCCATGTCGTCGAGCGTGGCGTCAATCGCGGCCTGCTGATCCTCGGTTTCCTCAAACGGAAAACCCGCGGCAAACTCGTCCGCGGCCCCGGTCGCTGCACTCAGGCGGGGCGCCTCGCGCAACTTGCGTTCCGCCGCCACCTTGATGAGTTCGTGCGCGATTTCGCGGATGCGGTTCTTCAGTCGGGCCTTGCGGGTCTGCCAGCCGACGCCGCCCAGGCGATCCAACTCGACGCCCGTCTCCTCGGAGCCGTACCGCGACAGAAGTTCGATGTTCTCGACCGGCAGATAGAGCTTGGCGCCGTCGGCGTAATGGATTTCCAGGCAGTCGTGCGGGGCGCCCGCCGCCTCGATGGTCTGCAACCTGATAAAACGGCCGATGCCGTGATCGACATGAACGACGAGATCGCCGGCCGAAAGGCCCGTCACTTCGGCGATGAAGTTTTCGGCGCGCTTGCTGGCCCGGCGCGGCCGCACCAGGCGGTCACCCAGGATGTCCTGCTCGCCGACAACGGCAACCTCCGCCGTCTCGAAACCGGCTTCCAGGCCCAATACGGCAAGCGCCACCTGCGGTTTCGGCAACGCCTGCACCTCGGGCCAGGAGGCGACCGTCGATAGATTGTGCAAGCCGTGCTCACTGAGCACATGGCTCATGCGCTCGCGCGCGCCCTCGCTCCATAGCGCGATAACGACGCGGCGCCCACCGGCCTGCAGCGTTTCGACGTGCTTGGTCACCGCGTCGAAAACGGTCGCGGCATTCTCGTTGCGCTCTGCGGCGAAGTCGCGCCCGGCATGAGCGCCAATATCCACCGCCGTCCCGCCCTGCTCCGGCACCGCGAACGGCGTCAGCCGAGCGACCGCCGCTGTTTTGAGCCGTTCGGTCCATTCGGCTTCGGGCAGATAAATCCGGTCCGGCGGCAGCGGCTTGTAAGGCACACCACTTTCGCCGGCGAGAGGCTCCTTGCGCGCCTCATAGTAGTCGGCGATCTGCGACAGCCGCTCGCGGGCCGCGTCTTCAGCCAGGTTCTCGAGGATCACCGGCGCACCGGGCACATAATCGAACAGCGTTTCCAGCCGGTCATGGAACAGCGGCAGCCAATGCTCCATGCCGGGATAGCGGCGGCCTTCGCTGACAGCCTCGTAAAGCAGGTCGTCGGGACTCGCCGCGCCGAACGTTGCAACGTAGCCGGTGCGGAATTTGCGGATCGTATCGGTGGTGAGCTGGAATTCGGCGACCGGCACGAGATCGAGCGCACGCATATCCATGACGGTGCGCTGAGTCTCGGAATCGAAACTGCGGATCGTCTCCAGCGTGTCGCCGAAGAAGTCGAGCCGGACCGGAAGGTCCATGCCTGGCGGGAACAGGTCGAGGATGCCGCCGCGCACGGCATATTCTCCGGGCTCGCGTACGGTCGAGGTGCGAATAAAGCCATTGAGCTCAAGCCAGCGGATCACGCCCTCCATGCCGAGCACATTGCCGGGCGCGGCGGACAGCGCTTGTTTGCCGATCAGGTCGCGCGCCGGAACACGCTGCAACGCGGCGTTGACCGTTGTGAGTACAACGGCCGGGCGCTCGCGCCCCTTGATGCGGGCAAGCCGCGACAGCACCGTCATGCGCTGCGCGACGATGGTGGCGTGCGGCGATACGCGGTCGTAAGGGAGGCAGTCCCAGGCCGGGAATTGCAGCGTCTCGATCGCCGGTGCGAAGAACGACAGAGCGCGCGCAAGCGCCGCCATGCGCGGTCCGTCGCGGCAGATCACCAGCGCGCTCGTGGCCGGCGCGCCGGAGCGGGCCGCGACCGCGCGGACGAGATCGGCAATCACCAGACCTTCGGCGCCATCGGCAACGTTGGCGAATGTCAGCGGACGATCCGGCGCCAGCAAGTCAGCGGGCGATTTCGCCATCGTCACCGCCCCGTCGCGAAATGAAAGTCGCGGACGCGACGGAACATCGGCGTATCGTGCTCAGGCGGCGCGGGGACGGCTCCCGTCATCCAGGCCAGAAGATCGGCTTCGAGAGCGGTGAGCAGGTGCTCGTAGGCATCGAGCTCCGTATCGCTGAAGCCGGCAAGATGGACATCGGCAAAGCGGCCCATGATGAGGTCGGCCTCGCGGGTGCCGCGATGCCAGGACCGGAACAGAAGCCTGCGCCTGCGTGCATCCAGGCCATCGCTCGACAAAGTGGTTCCGGTCATGATGTCTCCAACGCCAAAAACCCGGCGAGGGCCGGGGGCGGCTTTCATATAGATCGACCCGCGCCGCTTGTCAGCGCGCTGTGTGATTATTTGGGGATGGCGTCAGCAGCGCGGATCGCTTTACCCCACTTATCCCATTCGCTTTTCACGAAACCCCCGAGATACGCCGGGGAGCGGCGCTCGGGCCCGACCATCGTCGCCGCAAGCTTCTTGACCTGATCGCCGAAGCCAGGGCTCGTCATCGCCGCAATCATCGCGGCGTTGAGCTTGGCGGCAACCGGCGCCGGCGTCCCTTTCGGCACGAACAGCGCCGTCCAGGTCGAAGCCTGAACGCTTGGATAGCCCTTCTCCACTGCCGTCGGCAGGTCGGGCAGCATCGCCGAGCGTTCGTTGGAAAGATTGGCGAGCCCCTTGACGGTCCCGTTGCCGATATTCTGCACGGCCGTCACGGCGATATCGCAAATGATATCGAGGCGGCCGGCCAGAAGATCCTGCATCGCAGGCCCGGTGCCGCGATACGGCACATGCTGGAGCTTGGCACCGATCCCCTGCTCCAGCAGTACGCAACCCAGATGCGCCGCCGAACCGACACCTGCCGAGCCGTAGTTCAGCTTGCCCGGATTGGCTTTGGCGTAGGCCACAAACTCCTCGAAGTTTTTGGCTGGAAAGTCCTTGCGCGCGATCAGGATCAGCGGAATTTCGGCGATGAGCCCAACCGGCTCAAGATCGGTCAGCGGATTGTAGAGCGCCTTGTCGCTATAGAGTTGCGGATTGGTATGAGTGGCGACCGTCCCGAGCAGGGTGACATAGCCGTCAGGCGCAGCCCGCACGACGCGCTGGCCGCCGATAGTCCCGCCGCCGCCGGGGACATTCTCGACCACCACGCGCTGGCCCATCGCCGGGCTCATGCCATCGGCCAGAACGCGCGCGAACACGTCGATCGGGCCGCCGGCCGCGGCCGCGACCACCATGCTCACCGACCGCGTTGGGTAGTCCTGCGCCTGCGACGGCCCGGTTTCCTGCGTTACAAACGGCAACACGAGCAACATCGCCCATATGTTTCGTCGTTTCATCGCGCCGTCTCCGTTGCCCCGGCTGCAAGCCGGGTTCCGACCACAATAGTGGATGTTGAAGCCCGTCAAAATCCCGTGCAGCGTGTCGGCCATGCGTCCTTCCCTCCTCGACCCGCTGTTTGCGCCCTTGACCACGCTTGCCGGCGTGGGGCCCAAGCTCGAACGCCTCTACCGGCGGCTGCTCGACCGTGACGGACCGCCTCGGGTCGGCGACCTGCTCTTTCATCTGCCGACCGGAACGGTGGACCGCCGGTCGCGGCCGAAGCTTGCCGACGTCGTTCCGGGCAGCGTCGTCACCGTCGCGGTGACCATCGACCGACATCGGCCCTCGCCGCCCAACCGTCCCCGCGCGCCGTATCGCATCGAAGCCTATGACGACACGGGCACACTGACGCTGACCTATTTCAACGCCCGCAAGGATTATCTCGAAAACCTCCTGCCGCCGGGCGAGCTGCGCTACGTCTCCGGCACGACCGCGCTCTACGACGGCATGTTGCAGATGGTTCACCCGGACCGCGTGGTGAGCGAAGCCGACCTCGACAAGCTACCGCTAATCGAGCCGGTCTACCCGCTGACCGAAGGACTGAGCGTGAACCAGGTCCGCCGCGCGATGGACGGCGCACTCACGAAAATCCCGGCACTGACGGAATGGCAGGACGAGGCATGGCTTGCGCGCTCGCGCTTTCCGTCATTTTCCGATGCGCTTCACACGTTACACCGCCCAAACGACCCATCCGATGTGCTGCTTGACGGTCCGGCATGGTCGCGGCTGGCTTACGACGAGTTGCTGGCCGGCCAACTGGCACTCGCGATGGTGCGCGCACATCAGCGCAGCCTGCCTGGCCGCGGCAGTTCCGGCGAGGGCATCCTCCGCGCCAAGGTGATTGCGGCTCTGCCTTACGCGCTGACTCCCTCGCAGGGCCGCGCCGTGGATGACATCGTGACGGACCTCGCGCGCCCGCAGCGCATGCTGCGCCTGCTGCAGGGTGACGTCGGCTCCGGCAAGACCGTGGTGGCGTTGCTCTCGGCCGCGACCGTTGCGGAAGCGGGCCGGCAGGCGGCCCTGATGGCCCCGACCGAAATCCTCGCCAGGCAGCATTTCGCCACCATTGCACCATTGGCGGAGAAGGCCGGGATCCGTGTCGCGATCCTGACGGGCCGCGAACGCGGCAAGGAGCGCAACGACACGCTGGAGAAGTTGGCGCTGGGCGAACTCGATCTGATTGTCGGCACCCACGCCTTGTTCCAGGAGGATGTCGCATTCCACGATCTGGCGCTCGCCATCATCGACGAACAGCATCGCTTCGGTGTCCACCAGCGGCTGGCGCTCGCCCGCAAGGGCGAGGCCGTCGATATGCTGGTGCTGACGGCGACGCCGATCCCGCGGACGCTGGTGCTGACTTATTTCGGCGACATGGAGATTTCCGAGCTTCGCGAGAAGCCCGCCGGCCGCCAGCCGATCGACACCCGGACCATCGCTCTCAATCGCCTCGACGAGGTGGTGCAGGCGGTCGGACGCGCGCTGAACGAAGGCCAGCGGGCCTATTGGGTGTGCCCATTGGTCGAAGAATCCGAGATGAGCGACCTTGCCGCCGCCGAGCAACGCTTCGCGGACCTGAAGGCGCATTTCGGCGAACGGGTCGATCTGGTCCACGGCAAGATGAAAGGCGCCGACAAGGACCGGGCGATGGCGCGCTTCTCGTCAGGCGAGACGCAGCTCCTTGTCGCCACCACGGTGATCGAGGTGGGCGTGGACGTGCCGGCGGCAACCGTGATGGTGATCGAACACGCCGAACGGTTCGGTCTGGCCCAGCTCCACCAGCTGCGCGGGCGCATCGGGCGCGGCACCGGGCGTTCGACCTGCCTGCTGCTTTACCGGGCCCCGCTCGGCGAAACGGCGAAGGCGCGCCTTGCCATCATGCGCGAAACCGAGGACGGCTTCCGTATCGCGGAGGAAGATTTGCGCTTGCGTGGCGAAGGCGATGTTCTTGGGACCAAGCAGAGCGGCGTGCCGGGCTTTCGCGTCGCGCGCATCGAGGCCCACGGCAAGATGCTCGCAGCCGCGCGCGACGATGCGGCGCTGATCCTGGCGCGCGACCCGGACCTTGCGTCGCCTCGCGGCGAGGCGCTGCGTCATTTGCTCTATCTGTTTGAACGCGACGAAGCAGTGCGGCTGTTGCGCGCCGGATAGTTAGGTCACAGGTGTCGCCGGCGCTCGCGCGGACGCCTTGGCGGCTGCATCGGCTTTCGCCTCTTCGACCAAGGCCGCGAGCTTCTTGGGGCCATCGCCGTTCGGCTGCACCATGCCCGCCGACATGATGAGAGTCATCGCCTGTTCGACCGAGAGATCAAGCTCGATGATCTGATCGCGCTTGGCATAGAAGAAGAAACCCGTCGTCGGGTTCGGCGTGCACGGCAGGAAGCAGGAGACGTAATCGGCGTCCCCGCTGTCTGGCAGCCGCGCCGCAACATCGCCGGCCGGCGGCGGTGCGAGGAACACCACGGACCACATGCCGGGCGGAAACTCGGCGAGCGCCACCTTGCGGAAACCGGAGCCCGATTTCGAGAACAGCGTTTCGAAAATCTGTTTGATGGTCTTGTAGACCGGCCGCACGATCGGCATGCGGTTCAGGAGGTTTTCGCCGAACTCGACCAGCGTGCGCCCCACCAGTCCTGCGGTCAGGAAGCCCAGCAGCGTAAGGCCGGCAAGCGCAATGATGAGACCGTATCCCGGCACACGGAACGGCAAATAAGATTCAGCGCGCAGCCCTACTGGAATGAATGGCCGCATCGCGTCATCGACCCAGTTGATGAACCACCAGGTCAGGCTGATCGTGATGTAGATCGGGCCGACCAGGATGAGGCCGGTCAGGAAGTAGTTGCGCAACCGGCTCAGGATGCCGTGATGCACCGTCGGTTCACCTGCCGTTGCTTCAGGTGCGCCAATCTTGTCGTCGCCCGCCGTCATCGTCTTACGCTCATTCGACCGTGACCGACTTCGCAAGATTGCGCGGTTGGTCGACATCGGTGCCCATGTTCACCGCCGTATGATAGGCGATGAGTTGCACCGGAACGGCATAGACCATCGGCGTAACCGTGGTCGCCATGTCCGGGAGGGTCAATGTGGTGATTTGCGGCACCGTCGCCTCGGCCGCGCCGGTCGGATCGGTCAACAAGATGATCTTGCCGCCGCGCGCGGCGACCTCCTGCATGTTCGAGACGGTCTTTTCGAACACGCCTTCGCGGCGTTCGCTCTTGTCGTAAGGCGCGACCACCACCACCGGCATCGTCTCGTCGATCAGCGCAATCGGGCCATGCTTGAGTTCGCCGGCCGCATAGCCTTCAGCATGGATATAGGAAATTTCCTTGAGCTTGAGCGCGCCTTCCAGTGCCAGCGGATAGGCCGTGCCGCGGCCGAGATAGAGAACGTCGCGGCACTTGGCGAGATCGCGCGCCAACACCTCGATTTTGGATTCGAGACGCAGCGCGTCCGAAATATGGCGCGGCACCTCGACCATCGCCCGCACGAGATTGTGCTCGTCCTCCTCGGACAGCACGCCCCGTGCCCGGCCGGCGGCGACGGCGAGACACAGCAGCGCCGCAAGCTGACAGGTGAACGCCTTGGTCGAGGCGACGCCGATCTCGGGTCCGGCAAGCGTCGGCATCACCACATCGCTCTCGCGCGCGATGGTCGAGGTCGGCACGTTGACGACGGACAGAACGTGCTGCTTCTGCTCCTTGGCGTAGCGCAGCGTCGCAAGCGTGTCCGCGGTTTCACCCGACTGCGAGATGAACACCGCGAGATTGCCCGGTGCGAACGGCGCTTCGCGGTAGCGGAACTCGGACGCCACGTCGATCTCGACCGGCAGCCGCGCAAACCGCTCGAACCAGTATTTGGCGACGAGGCCGGCGTAGTAAGCCGTGCCGCAGGCCGAGATCGCCACCCGTTCGATGGTCTTGAAGTCGAACGGCAGCGCCATCGGCAACACGACGCGCTCGGCACTCATGTCGAGATAATGCGCGAGCGTATGGCCGACTACCTCCGGCTGCTCGTGGATTTCCTTGGCCATGAAGTGCCGGTGGTTGCCTTTGTCCACCAGGAACGCCGACGCGTTCGATTTCAGCACCGGGCGCTCGACCACGCGGCCCGAGGCGTCATGGACCTCTACGCCGCGTCGCGTCACCACGGCCCAGTCGCCATCTTCCAGATAGCTGATGGTGTCGGTGAAGGGTGCAAGCGCGATGGCGTCGGAGCCGAGGAACATTTCGCCGTCGCCATAGCCGACCGCGAGGGGCGAGCCCTTGCGCGCACCGACCAGCAAATCCTCCTCGCCAGCAAACAGGAACGCGAGCGCGAAGGCCCCCCGCAGCTTGGGCAGCGCCGCGCGAACCGCATCGACCGGAGAATGGCCCTTCTTCATCTCGTCGGTGACAAGGTGGGCGACCACCTCGGTGTCGGTTTCGCTGGAGAAGGCCGCGCCAGCCTTTTCCAATTCGATCCGCAATTCGCGGAAATTCTCGATGATGCCGTTATGAACCACTGCGATCCGGTCAGTCGCATGGGGGTGGGCGTTGCTCTCGGTCGGCTTGCCGTGCGTCGCCCAGCGGGTATGGCCGATTCCGATGGTGCCGTTGAGCGGCTCCTTGGTGAGCCGTGCCTCCAAATTCCGCAGCTTGCCCTCGGCGCGCCGCCGCGTCAGCGCACCCTGTTCCAGGGTGGCAATACCCGCGGAATCGTAACCGCGATATTCAAGCCGCTTGAGTGCGTCGACGAGTTGCCCCGCCACCGCCTCACGACCGAGAATCCCAACGATCCCGCACAAGTCCGTCAGTCCCCCTCGCCGCAACGGGCGTCATGTCTCTTGTATGCGCCGCGGGCTGTTTCCGGAAAGTCAAAATGCATGTCCGGATGTGACAAGAATCCCGTCACAAATGGCGATCGGAGTCCGCGAGATCAATCCGACGCCTATTCCTTCTTTTTGCCGAGCGATTTCAAGTCGCGCAAGCGTTTGGCCCAACCTTCCTTAACGGTCTGCCGGCCCCGCCCGATGGCCAGGGCGTCAGCCGGCACATCGGTGGTGATGACCGAACCCGAGCCGATATAGGCGCCGTCACCCACGCTCACCGGGGCGACCAGGGCCGAATTCGAGCCGATAAAGGCCCCCTTGCCGATGTCGGTGCGGTGCTTCGCCGCCCCGTCATAATTGCAGGTGATGGTGCCGGCGCCGACGTTAGCGCCCGCGCCGACGCGGGCATCGCCGATATAGGTCAGGTGATTGGCCTTGGCTCCCGCCTCGATCAGCGCCTCCTTGATCTCGACGAAGTTGCCGATATGGACGCCCTGCTCAAGCTTGGCGCCCGGCCGCAACCGTGCAAACGGCCCGACGATGGCTCCCGGGCCGACATGGGCCCCTTGCAGGTGCGAGAACGAACGGATGGTCGCGCCATCCTCCACCGTGACGCCCGGCCCGAAGACGACATAGGGCTCGACGGTCACGTCTTTACCGAGCTTGGTGTCGGCGGCGAAATGCACGGTGTCCGGTGCGATCAGTGTCACGCCAGCTTCAAGCGCCGCCTGACGCAAGCGCCTCTGTAATGTCGCCTCGGCTTCCGCGAGCTGGGCCTTGGTGTTGATGCCGCTCACTTCGTCCTCCGTCACTTCAAGGGCCACCGTCCGAAGCTTCATGTCGCGCGCGATGGCGACGGCATCGGTGAGATAAAATTCGCCCTTGCGGTTGTCGTTGTCGATGCGCTGGAGGATGTCCAGCGCGGTGCGCCCGTCGAACGCCATGAGGCCGCCGTTGCACAGCGGGATCGCACGTTGTGTCTCGTCGGCGTCGGCGTGTTCGACAATCGCCAGCAACTCATCGCCCCGCGTCACCAGACGGCCGTAGCCCGCCGGGTCGGCGGGCTTAAACCCCAGCACCGCAACGGCCGCACCGCCCGCGAGCGCCGCACGCAGCCGGTCCAGCGTCTGCGGAAGAATGAGGGGGGTATCGCCGAACACCACCAGGATATCGTCGGCGCCGTGCTCGATGGCGGATCGGGCAGCCAGCACGGCGTGCGCCGTTCCGCGCCGCTCGCGCTGGACGAACACCTGTGCGTCCGGCAATACGGCATGGGCCTCGGCCGCGACGTCCTCGCGGTCCGGGCCGACAACCACGGCGGTGTCCGTCCCCCCGGCCGCCCGCAACGCCGCCAGGACGTGTGCCAACAGCGAGCGCCCTGCGACCGCGTGCAGCACCTTCGGCCGCGACGAACGCATGCGAGTCCCCTCGCCGGCTGCCAGGACGATGGCAAGACAGGTTCGCGTTCGCGCCGACATCGTTTCTCCCTTGGATTGCGCCGTAATAACCGAGCGACCTTAACGAGGAAAGCCGGCTGCCCGGCCAAATGCCGCGAACGAGGCGTTGCCGGGGCAAATCTGCTAACGTTTTCAATAATGTGATTCGGCGTGCCAGGGTCGGCGTGACCGACACGAGCGGCGGTGGGGAACGTGGCCGAACCAACAATCGGCGCAAGTCCGGCGCCAGCAAAGCAGGAAACCAACGCCCACGCCAAGCGGCGCGCGGCGCTGTGGGGGTTGGGCGCAATCGCGGCTCTGTCTGTCGCGGTCTACGCTGGCTCGACTCAGACCGGCCGCTCTAGACTTCAACTCGCGACCACCCCCGCACGATCGATGACAGCTCAGGCAGAGGCTGCCCGGCCGTTCGACGCCCGTGACGGCCGCAAGCTGACGGAGGCGGTGCACGCCTTGACTGACGAACGCGATCGTCTCAGCACGCGGCTCGCTGCGGCCGAGCACCGCCTCGTTGATCTTGGAAGCGCCGTCACGAACCTCAGGATGGGGAGTTGGGAGGCTTTGCCCTTGCCTGAGTTCGCCGCCGCCGCGCCCCAGGCACGCCTGGCTATGGCCGCTCCAACGAAGGAGCAGGACGCTGCCGACATAACGTCGAGCGTAGGGCCGAGCGGGACGAATGCGATCCCACAACCCTCCGCGCCGGGCGCCAAGGTCCAGTACGGTCTCGATCTCGGAAGCGGCACATCAATCGAGGCTCTGCGCACCACCTGGACAGGGCTAACACAACGGCATGGCGGGTTGCTCGAAGGCCTGCATCCCATTGTAAACCTGCGGGAACGGTCCCGGCCCGGCGGCATCGAATTGCATCTCGTCGCCGGCCCCCTGTCGAATGCGGCAATGGCGGCCCGCCTCTGCGCCACGATGACGGCGGCTGGCGCGATCTGCCAGCCGGCGGTGTTCGACGGCCAGCGGCTCGCGGTTCCGTGAAATCTGCGGCAGACTGCGCGGCATGACCCGACCGCTCCGCCGGCCGTCGCCACGCCAGACGGCCATTCTTGCTGCTATCGCCGTGCTGGGGCTCGGCTACGGCTTCTATCTGCGTTACGGGCTGATCGAGCAGTCCGCCATCGGCATCGCCTGCGAGAGCGACGGCACGAGTTGGCTTTGCGCCACCCGTCGCACCGCCATCGCGCTGTTCACGCCGCAAGTCTTCGGCATCACGGCGCTCGGCGCGGCGCTTCTCAACCTGTTGCGCCCCTCCGTGGTGTTCTGGGCGGTCGCACTGCTCGCGGCCGGCGCGGGCATCGTCCTTTACAACGTGGCGCTCTCGGCGCTCGCCGTCGCATTGCTGATCCTTAGCCTGGCGCGGCCCGTTCCCGAAGCAAGCTGAACGCAAGAACACCCAAGGCGGCGGCAAACCATAGCGCCTGCCAATTGGCGAGCGTCTCGTTCCACACGATGAACACCGCGCACAACACCAGCACCGCGGCGGATAACGTTTCGGCCAACGGGTGGCGCACCGGATGGCCCCCCGCCATTCCGATCAACAGGAAAGGCACAGCCGCCGCGGTGAGCGGCGCGAATGGAAAGTCGCGATAGCGAGGATCGAACGACAGTGCCAGTGCCGACTGCACCGCCAGCACGGTCAGCGCGACGAGCAAACCGCCGAGCACGAGCGCCAACGGATCGCGGGTGCGGCCTTCTCGCGGGCCAAGAAGCTGCGCGAACGCCGGTGTCGCCGCCTGACGGGTCAATGCAGCCGCGCCGGCAATCGGGACGGCGATTGCAAGCGCCGCAAACGCCAGGGATCGCAACCAGCCGCCCAAACCTAAGCTCTCGACCGGCACGGCCTCGACCGTCCATCCGGCCAACACACCGGCGACGGCCGCGTTCAACGTCACCGCCTCCCAGGTCCGTACGCCGGGCGGCTCCTTGCCGCCGACGACGTCACGCCGCCGTGCGGCGATTGCCGCAGCAAACACGGCCGCCGCGAGCGCAACGCCGCCTCCCGCTTGCCATGGCCAATGGGGATGGTTCGACACCGGCTCACCCCAGACGAATTTCCGCGAGCGGCTGGCGTCATCGAACAACCCCCAATGGCCACCGGCGGTCCCCTCCAGCGCCCGCTTCCAGGGTTGGTCGAAGGCTTCGATCAGGTTGACGCGGAAATGCTCCTGCTTGCCGCGTGTCAGCACATCCGTCAGCACGCGCGCCTGATCGGCCGGCGACGGCAGCGCGCCACGGCGCATCCGCCCGGCGCTTGGCCAGCCGACCTCGCCGATGACGATTTCCTTGCCGGGAAATTCCGTTGCGACGCGCCTACGGATGACGTCGACGTGGTCCGCCGCCTCCCTTGCCGGCACCGGATCGTCTTCCCAATACGGCAGGATATGGATGGTGACGAAGTCGACGGCGCTGACCAGCTCGCGGTAGCGCAACCAGAATTCCCACACGTCAGCATAGGTTACTGGCACCGGCACGCGCGATTTCACAGATCGGATCAACTCGCCCAATGCGGCCGGCGATACTTCGCCACGCAGCAAGGCCTCGTTGCCCACGACCACGGCGCGCACCACGTCGGGATATTGTGTTGCGAGCGCCACCCCGGTCCGCACCTGATATTGGGTGCGGTCGGCATGGCTCGACACCCAGATGCCTAGAAGCACCTTCAATCCGTGCCGCCGTGCGATCTCGGGAACGTGATCCAAGCCGAAATCAACGGAATAAGTGCGCACGCAATCCGTGATCTGCGCGAGTCGCGCGAGGTCTTGCTCGATCTGTTCGGGTGGGATCTTCGTGGAGAGGTCAAGCGGTGATTGCACACCGCGGAATGGGGCATAAGACACGCAATAAAGCTTTTCGCCCGGATCGAGCGGCGACGGCGGCATCGGGACTGCGGCGCCAAGCCAGCACCACGCCGCAACGACGATTGCCGCCGCCAAGCTGAACAGACTGACAGGTAACGTGAACAGACTGACAGGTTTTGCCATCCGCGATCCGGTCGGTCGAAATGTCGCGCCCACAATCCGGCTCGCTGACACGACGAGAACGTTGAATCAAGTGTGCACGAGTGCTGGACAAAGAATCCAGGTTTGGCAATTCTGCGCGCCGCGGGTCGCGCAATACAAGCCGCAAAACGGACCCATTCGGTGTGCTAAGAACGCGACGCTTCAATCGCGAACGAGCAACGCTCCTAAACTCGATCGGCATGGCCATGTCCCTTCCCTTTCGTCTTGCTTTCGCTGCCCTGCTCGCAACGACCTGCCTGTCGCTGCCAAACGCCGCTCTTGCTCAGAGCGGGGAGACGAAAGGCACGGAAAAACAGCAGCCGCAAGCCGCTGCCGACGCCGCCAAGGAGGCGCAGCGCCAAGCCGACGAATTCGCCGAAGCCTCTCGCGTGGTGAGCGGCCCCGCCGGCAATCCGGAATGCGTCTGGCTGGGCCGTCGGGTGGTCGGGCTGCTCTGGCGTGACGACATGGACACCGCCTTCCGCCATCTCGACCTTTATGACCGATTTGGCTGCCCGGGGCCGCATATCCAGGCCGCCTTCCGCTGCGTGGTCCGCCAGGGCAGCAGCATCGATCCGAAATCGCCGCAAAGCCTGAACGCCCGCGTGCATGTCTGCTGGCTGAACCCGGCCGCGCAGCCCGCGACCGCCGCAGCCGCCCCCCCGACACCCCCTGCCGCCGCTCCGCCCGCAGCACCGGCCAAACCGCCGCAAGCAGGAACCTCCGGCAAGTAACAACGTTAGGGACACGGCGGCGGAAATCGTCATCAATTCGCCACGACCTCGAACGTAGTGTTGCGATGGTTTCCACTGCGGTAAGCTGCGTCGCAGCTATGGCCCACCCAGGGGACGGGTCGGCGCCAGATGTTCCAAGCCCCAAGTGGTCGGTTTGATGCGCTTCGTCGCAGTTATCGGCGTGATTGCCGTTGCGTGTGCCCATGCCGGAGCCTGGACCGTTGCCCGGACAATCGGCAGCGCCCCGAATTTCAACGGTCAGCTCGCCAGCGTTTCATACACGCCCTTCGACGGCTCGGCGCATCCCGACAGCGGGACGCAGACGAGCGCCGAACAGATCAGGGCCGACCTGAAGGCCATCGCGCCCTATACGCGCATGGTGCGGACTTACTCATCGACCGGCGGCGCCGAGCAGATCGCGGAGATCGCCCGCGAATTCGGCCTGCGCGTGTCGGTAGGCGCCTGGATCGACAAGCATACCGATCGCAATGAGCGCGAGATGCGTGCGGTGATCGACATTGGCCGCAAGTATCGCAATGTCGATAGCATCGTGGTCGGCAACGAGACGATTTTCCGCGGCGAGCAGACCGTGGACGAACTGATCAAGAAGATCCACCGCGTCAAGCGCGAGACGTCGGTGCCAGTAACGACCGGCGAAATCTGGAACACCTGGATCGACCACCCCGAGCTGGTTTCGGCGGTGGACTTCATCGCCGCTCACGTCCTGCCCTACTGGGAGGGCATCCCTGAAACGGCGGCGGTCGATCAGGCCATCCGCATCTACAACATGCTGCGCCAGACCTACCCCGGCAAGCGCATCGTGATCGCCGAGTTCGGTTGGCCGAGCGCGGGCTATAACCGTCGCGACGCCAACCCCGGCCCGTTTGCCCAGGCCGCCGTGCTGCGCAACTTCGTCACTCGCGCCGAGGCGCTCGGCATCGACTACAACATCATCGAGGCCTACGACCAGCCGTGGAAGACCTTCGAGGGCGGGGTCGGCCCGTACTGGGGCGTCTTCGACACCTCGCGCCACCCGAAGTTTTCCTGGACCGGACCGATCGACGATCCGGACCACTGGAAGCTTACCGCCATCGCGGTCGCGGCCGGCGTGTTGCTGTCGCTCCCCGTCCTGTCGCTCGCGGGCGCGACCATCGGCCAGGCGTTGCTGCTTGGCGCCGCCGCCCATACTGCGGGAGCGTGGTTCGCCATCCTGTTCGCCTACTGGAACGGGCACTACTTCGTACCGGGCGCGGCCTTTGCCTTCGGCCTTGCGCTTCTGCTCCTGATGCCATTGATCTTCATTGCGCTGACGCGCATCGAGGAAATCGCCAACATCGCCTTTGGCCGCAAGCCGAGCCGCCTGATCGCCGCGCCGTCGCTTGTGCCCGCGCTGTCGGCGATGCCGAAGGTGTCGATCCACATTCCGGCGTATCGGGAATCGCCCGACATGCTCAAGCTGACGCTCGATTCGGTCGCGCGGCTCGAGTACCCGGATTTTGAGTGCGTCGTCGTCATCAACAATACGCCGGATCCGGCGCTGTGGCGTCCGGTCGAGGAGCACTGCAAGTCGCTCGGCGAGCGCTTCAAGTTCGTGCGCGAGGATAACCTCAAGGGCTTCAAGGCGGGTGCCTTGCGGCTGGCGCTCGATCACACCGCGCCCGACGCCGAGGTCATCGGCGTGCTGGATGCCGATTACGTCGTTTCGCCGGACTGGCTGAAAGACCTGGTGCCGGCCTTCTCCGATCCCAAGGTCGGCCTCGTGCAAGCGCCGCAGGATCACCGCGACGGCGGGCGCAGCGCCCTGCACCACGCCATGAACGGCGAATATGCCGGCTTCTTCGACATCGGCATGGTGCAGCGGAACGAGGTCAACGCCATCGTCACCCACGGCACCATGTGCCTGATCCGCCGCTCCGCGCTGACTGCGGCCGGCGGCTGGTCGAGCGATACCATCTGCGAGGACACCGACCTCGGCCTCACGATCCTGGAGCTGGGCTTCACCGCCCACTACACCAACCGCCGCTACGGCCACGGCCTGCTGCCCGATACCTACCTCGCCTACAAGCGCCAGCGCGACCGCTGGGCCTATGGCGGCTTCCAGATCATGAAGAAGCACTGGCGCCGCTTCCTGCCCGGGCGCAGCCTGCTCACCCGCGAGCAGAAGCGCGAGTTCGCAATGGGTTGGCTGTCATGGCTCGGCGCGGAAAGCGTCGGCGTGTTGGTGGCGCTGCTCAATCTGGTCTGGGTGCCGTTCGTCGCTATCGTCGGCATCGCCATTCCCGACAAAGTCCTGACCATCCCGATCCTCGCCGCCTTCGCGGTGGCGGTGCTGCACTTCGTGTCGCTGTATCGCCTGCGTGTCGCAGTCTCCGGCGGTCAGATGCTCGGTTCAGTGTTTGCGGCAATGGCCATGCAGTGGACCGTGGCGCGCGCCGTTGGCACCAGTCTGGTCAAGGACGGCCTGCCGTTCGTCGTCACCGCCAAGGGCGGCGCCGGGCGCCGCGGCACGGACTTTCCGGCCTTCTGGGAGGCCGTGATCGGGGCATTGCTGGTCGCGAGCGCGATCTTCCTGCACGCCACCAACTGGGAGCGGGTGCACGAGATCGACCTGTTCGCCATTGCACTCGCGGTGCAGTCGCTGCCGTTCCTGGCATCTGTCGGATTGGCTGTACTGGAAAGCAGCCGCCTCAACGATTTCGCCTTCTGGCGCGGCATGGAAGCGCGGCTCGCGCGGGTGGCGCATGTGCTGCCGCGCCGCCAGACGATTGCCAAAACCGCGCCCGTCACTGCAACCGACAAGCGGGCCGAGCCGGTTCAGTAACGGCTCCTATCCGTCGCGCCTCCAGACCGGAGGCGCGGTGAGTCAGCCGCGCAGCGCGGTTTCGACGAGCCTGACCCAGTAGGACGTCCCCACCGGGATCACATCGTCGTTGAAGTTGTATTGCGGGTGATGCAGCCCCGCGCTGTCACCGTTGCCGATGAAGACGAACGCGCCCGGTCGGGCTTCGAGCATGAAGGAAAAGTCCTCCGCACCCATCATCGGCGGGACCGCCGTCTCGACCCGTTCGCGCCCCACCACCTCGGCGGCGACCTCGGCCGCGAATGCCGTCTGCCGCTCGTGGTTGCTTGTGACCGGATAATCGCGCTTGTAGGTCAGCGCGACCTTGGCGCCGTAAAGCTTCGCCGTTCCCTCCACCACTTCGCGCACCCGCTTCTCCACCAGATCGCGCGTACGCGCCGTCAGGCTTCGCGCAGTGCCGCGAAGCTGGGCCGTCTGTGGAATGATGTTGTCGGCGGTCCCGGCGTGGAATTGCGTGATGGAAACCACCGCCGACTCCAGCGGATCGACATTGCGCGAAACGACCGTTTGCAGCGCCTGAACGATTGCGGCGCCCACCGTCACGGTGTCGATGGTGAGATGCGGACGCGCGGCATGACCGCCCACGCCTTCAATGTCGATGGTGATACGGTCGGCCGCAGCCATGATCGGCCCGGTCCGCATCGCGAACGCACCCACGGGGAAGCCGGGATAATTATGCATCCCATACACCTCCTCGACGGCAAAACGATCCATCAGCCCGTCATTGACCATCTCACGGCCACCGCCGCCGCCCTCTTCCGCCGGCTGGAAGATCACCACGGCCGTGCCGTCGAAATTGCGCGTCTCGGCGAGGTACTTTGCCGCGCCCAGCAGCATCGCGGTGTGGCCGTCATGCCCGCAGGCGTGCATTTTGCCAAGCGTCCGCGAAGCATAAGGCAGGCCGGTTGCCTCCTCGATGGGAAGCGCGTCCATATCGGCGCGCAACCCGATGCTACGCGTGCTGGTGCCCTTGCGGCCACGGATCACGCCGACCACACCGGTGCGGCCGATGCCGGTCACGACCTCATCGCAACCAAACCCCTTGAGCTTGTCCGCCACCATCGCGGCGGTGCGATGGACATCGAACAGCAGCTCGGGATGAGCATGGATATCCTGCCGCCAGCCTTTGATCTCATCGTGAAGATCGGCGATGCGATTGACGATCGGCATGACACCTTCCTTGAGCACGCGACGCCGCAACGCTTGCGGACCGTGCCTCCAAGCAAATCGGAGCCTTGCCGCAACGTCAACGGGCATTCTCGCGCTGGAACACCCAACGTCGCATCGGCCCGTCACGGTTGAAAGCCGTGCAAGCGGCCATGCGCCGCATGCCGCAAAGGCGGTTCGCGACGAATAACGCGCGTGTTAGCCTTGCCGCTGCGTTCTATCGTTTTCGTCGCCGGCCATACAGCAAAAGATTATGCGGCCGGTTCTGCGCCTGTTGCGATCGTCCTCACACACACCAGACACGCCGAGAGATAGAAATGCCTCACACCTCCGCTGCAATCCAGCTTTCGTCTGCCGAAAACAACCGCACTCAGGTGAAAACCTTTCGCAGTCTCTTGATCGCGGCGGCAGCTCTGCTGTTGGCCTCGAACATTCCCAATGCGAACGCGCAGACCGGCACGGTCAAGATCGTTGTCCCGTCGGCCGCGGGCGGTGGCGCCGATATTCTCTCGCGGTTGCTGGCCGACCACATCAGCCGCACGCAAGGGACCACGATGATCGTGGAGAACCGTCCCGGCGCCGGCAACACGATCGGCACGGAAGCGGTTTCGCGCGCGGCCCCCGACGGCAACACGGTTCTCATCAGCACGCCGGAGTTTGTCATCAATCCGCATCTGCGGAAGCTGAGCTACGATCCACTCACAAGCTTCGAGTCGGTCTGCTACCTCGCACGCTCGCCACAGCTTCTCGTCGTCAATTCCAATTCGCCCTATCGTACGCTCGATGATCTTTTCAAAGCCGCGCGGGAAAAGCCCGGCACATTGACCATCGCAAGCGCCGGCCCGGCATCGAGTCCGCACATCGCCATCGAGACGCTGCGCCGGGCGGCCAATGTCAACATCACCTATGTGCCCTATCCCGGTTCGGCGCCGGCGGTGAACGCGTTGCTCGGCGGCCATATCACTTCGGTCCTGGCAAGTTATCCCAACGTCGTCGGACAGGTGAAATCCGGGCAGCTGCGGGCGCTGGCCGCGACCTCGTTGTCGCGGCTGCAGCAACTCCCCGATGTCCCGACTGTCGCCGAGTCTGGGTTCAAGGATTTCGAGGCTGACTTGTGGTTCGGCACGGCCGTGCCGGCGAAGACGCCGCAAGACGCCATCACGAAGTTGAGCGGCTGGTTCCAGGCGGCACTTCAGGTGCCTGAAATCAAGGCCAAGCTCGAGGCGCAGGGCCTGTTCACTGTCGGCACCTGCGGCGCGCAGTTCGATGCATTCATCCGCAAGCAGCACGAGCAGTTCGGCCGCACAATCCGCGAGGCGAACATCCAGCCGCGGTGACCGCACGCGGTTCGCGTCGAGCTTTTATGAGACTTGTGCGAGCGCCGTTCGATACGGCGCGCGCTCGAGATAGGCGTCGGCCGCTTTGACCGGCACGCCGAGATGGCGTGCCCGAAGCGCCAGCACGTTCTCGAAACCCTCCGAGTCGAGCGCGGCATCCTTGGCCGCGCCGGACTGAAACACCTCATAGCACCCACGAGCGATGTCGTCGGGCACCTTCAGCCAATCGGCATAGAGACGGACCGCCGCAGCCTTGTTGCGGGGATCGAGCGCCCAACGCTGGCCTTCGATATAGGCCGCAAGATGCGCCACCACCGTGGCCTCGTTGGCGGCGGCCCAGGGCCGCAGGGCATAACCCACGGTGGATTGATAGGGCCCGGCGACATTGACGGCGGGGCCCATATCCTTCAGCCCGGCCTGCTGCGCGTACAGGCTGAACGGGGGAAACAGCATGGCCGCGGCATGGGTTTTATCCTGCAGCAACCCTTCGAGACGGCGCGGCGTCGCGCCGACCTCCCTGAACCGGATATCGTCGCGGCTCACGCCGTTGCGATGCAGGAGTTCGAGGATCTGGAACGTAAACCCGGTATCGACCGCATCGACCAGGATGGTCCGGCCACGCAGGTCCGCATAGGAGGCGATGTCGGGCTGAACGCAAAGCCGGGTGAAGCCATTGTCGCCACCGATCAGGATGCCGATGTCGGCGCCGGCGGCATCGGCCAGGGTCACGGCGTTATCGGAGGTCGAATGGATGATCTGATATCGGCCCTCAAGCATACCGGTGCGAAGCTCGACCGAGTTGGGCGCAATCCGAATGTCGACGTCGAGCCCCCGCCGGGTGAAAAACCCGTTGGCCCGCGCCGCCAGCAGCGGCAGGTTCTGCAGGCCCTGGAAGACCATGATGGTGAATCGGCTGGGGGCGGTATTTTGGGTCATTGGGTTCTGGAATCGGCGAATTCGCGAGAAGCCCAGCCACTACCATGCCGTCCCGAACAACGGGCGCGGAACCCGGCACGCGAGATAAAAATGGTGAGCGCGCTGGGGCTCGAACCCAGGACCCCGTGATTAAAAGTCTTGAAAGGCCTGTTTTATAGCCATTCACCGCGTGGTTCAGCGTGTCAGAAACCCCAACAAATCCAATTTAATCCAACCCATGTCCACTTGATTTATTTCGGCCGATCACCAAAATGCTGGCTATATTCTGGCTATAAATTTGGCGGGGTCGATGGCGAAACTCAAAATCAAAGAGTCGACGGTTGCGGCTTTGATGAAGGCCGCGAAGCCTAATCGGACAACGTTTTACTTTGATGATGAACTCGCCGGCTTCGGTCTGTATCGGACGACCGGAAACACCGGCACATACTTCGCGGAATTTCGCCCTGTGGCTGGCGGCGCTAAGAAGCGCCTGAAGCTTGGCCGCGTTGGCACGCTTAAGGCAAACGCCGCTCGGGAGGCCGCCCGCAAGGCGATCGCCAACGCGGCCCTCGGTACGGACCTTGCGAAGTCACGTTCCGACGAACGCGCCAGCCTCACGGTTGGCGAACTGCTCAATCTGTACATCGCCCGCACCCGTGATAAGCGGAAGGCGGCTACGGCTGACGGCTATGAACTGATCGTCAAGGTCAACCTCGTGCCGCATATCGGCACGGCGAAGGCAATAGCGGTCACACGCCAAGACGTGCAGCGCATGCACAGCAAGGTCGGCTCCGCCCGCGGCAGATACGCCGCCAACCGCGCTGTGGCGCTGCTGAAGGCTGCATACGCCTGGGGAAACAAACAGGGATACGTCTCCGATGGGATCAACCCGGCATCAGGCGTCGACCGCTATAAAGAGAAATCGCGCGAGCGATACCTGACGTCGGCCGAGATGAAGGCCATTGGCGAGGCTATGATCGAGGCTGAGACGGTCGGCTTACCGGTCAACGCTGGAGATGCGAAGCATTCCCCGAAGGGCCAGCGCGTCCCGCTGAGCCCGCACGCCACCGCTGCAATCCGGCTTCTGATGCTGACCGGATGCCGCCTGCGGGAGATTCTTCATCTCCGCTGGAGCGAGGTTGACTTAGAACGCGGCGTGCTGCGGCTGCCTGACTCTAAGACCGGCAAAAAGGTCGTATTCCTTCCCTCCGCCGCAGTCGAAATCCTTACCAACTTGCCGCGCATCGGAGCGTTTGTGATCGCAGGTGAATCTGCCGGGACGAAGCGCGAGAAGCCGCGAGCGGACCTCAAGCGCCCTTGGCGGGCGATTTGTAAGCGCGCTGGTGTCGCGGGCGTCCGTATTCATGACCTGCGCCACACATTCGCATCGGTCGGTGTGGGCGGCGGTCTTGGACTCCCGGCAATCGGATCGCTGCTCGGTCACACCAATGCCGCGACGACGAAGAGATATGCCCACCTTGCCGACGAAGCCGCGCGCCGTGCCGTGGATGCGATCGGTGGCGAGATTGCCGGCGCACTGGGAGGTAAGTGATGGCGAAGCTCGACGTCGATTTTACCGCCATCAAGATCCGTGAATTATTGAACCATCGGAAAATTCGTGAGGCAAAGAAGTTAGCACGCGAGGCGATTGCGACCGGAAATGCAAAGCCGGAAACGCAGAGGCTTGCCGCGGTGTTGCTTGCGGGGAATCGTGGTCGAAAGCCGTCTGGGCTCTATAAATGGATCGAGATCGGGCATGCCAATTACTGGATGGAGGCGGAAGGGGTGCCGCCGAAAAAGCGAATATTGAATCTCCTCAGGGATTTCCCCAATGTCGGTGAAAAGCACATCGAGGCGTGTATCACACGGTACAACAAGGCTACTGCGGAGCCAGAATAATCCAACATTTCTAGCCACTTAGTGCCCTATTTTATTAAGCTATTTGATTAGTTTGAATTTGGCCATGCAATCAGCAAATTGCCTCCAACGCGAACACATGGAGGCAACACATGGCGAACATCAGGGTAAAAGAAGCCGCCCAGTACCTGGGCGTTTCGAAATCGTTTCTCGACAAAGCGCGCATATATGGCGGCGGCCCGCGTTACATGCGGTTCGGCCGCGCGATCGTGTATTCGACCGATGACCTGGCCGACTGGGCAAAAAGTTGCACCGTCGCCAACGACAACGCGCCGGCCGGCAGGCAGGAGGCGGCGTGATGTCCCTCGGCGACATCCTGCGCGACGAGAAGGCCCTGACGGGCCTTAGCCTGGAAGACCTGACCGTTCTCTCGACGCAGAACGACCCGTTCCGACTCGACACCAAGGCGAACCATGTCAACGGGCGGTGGTTCCGGGACAGGATGGAAGAGTGCGGCCTGTTGGAAGGTAACGGCACCATCCATAACCGCGGCATTCATTATGCCATTGTCTCGCTCGGCAATGCTGTGCGCCCGGATGGGCGGCCGTATCAAAACGATGATGACTCTTGGGCCTTCCTCGAGAAGGCCAGCAACATTGCGCGGTGGCTCAGGTACGTGAAGTGGTCGCGCGTCGTGGACGCTCGGAACGCTGACCCGGTAATCCGGGTGCGAGGGGAAGAGTCCGACACCTTCTCGGTCCATCTTCCAGCCGAGCAGTTCATGCCAGAGGACGACGACCTTATTCCCTGCATCAGGGGCGATTGGTCGGCACCTCGACAACCTTATAGGCTAGCGTTGTACGGGGAGAAGACGTCGCTCGGAAACGTGCTGGCGCCCATTGCAGAACAATATGATGCCGACCTGTACCTGCCCTCCGGTGAAATCAGCAACACATTGCTCGCGCAGATGGCGGCAGTCGGAGCGGACGACGGGCGCGAGATGGTGGTGGCCGTGTTCGCCGATTGTGACCCGGCTGGCTACCAGATGGCCGTCAGCATCGGACACAAGCTCCGGGCGCTGAAGGACTCTCTATATCCCAACAGTCTCGCGTTCCGCGTCATCACCCCTGCACTCACTGTTGAACAGGTGATGGAACTGGGGCTTCCCTCGACACCGCTCAAGGCGACCGAACTGCGGGCCGACGGCTGGCGCGCGAGGTACGGCGTCAGTCAGACCGAGATCGACGCGCTCGCGACACTTCGGCCAAACGTTCTGTCGGCGATAGCGCGCGAAGCTCTAGATCCATTCTTCGACCACACCCTCGCCGAGCGTCATGAACACGCTGCTGCCGAATGGCAGCGGGAGGCACAGCGCCGCTTCGAAGGGGCGGTAGGACATGACGAGATTGAAGGCGCGTGGGAGCGTGCCGTGCAGGCAAGAGCGGAGTTGGAGGCTAGGGTTACAGAACTCCGCGAACTCGCCTCCACCTTCGACGGCTTCCTGCCTGAGTTCTTGCCGCCATCGGGGCGCGTTTGTGGCAATGCGCCGTCCACCCTCGTCCGCAGCGACATGCCGCTGGCGGTACACGCGGGCATCTTGCGAAAGCGCAAGGACTACAGCGCCAACGACAACCCCGCCACCACCACCGCCGCCCGCGCGGTATAGACCAAGGAAACTCAATGAAGATACTCTCAATCCGCCCGGCACCGCCGGGTGGAGGAAAAACGTTAGCCCGCTTTGATTTGGAACTGACGCCCGAGCTTCGCATGTACGACTTGCGCCTCGTACAGGCGCCAGATGGTCGACGTCTCACGTATTCACAGAACGCTGGCGGTCGCCGCACAGCAACATTTGTCGGCGAACTGGCCGATGAGATCACCAACCTTGCGAGCAAAGCATTTGATGGGGGCTTGAACGCCAATGGCGCTACTCACTAAGACTAACACCACCAGCGACACCGCCGATATCCGCCGCAAGCTCTGCGACAACGGCTACTGGCACATTCCCGTCCTCGATAAAGGCCCGCGCATCTCGGGCTGGGCGAAGAAGCGCATCGGCGCGGAACAGGTGGACGGTTATCTCCGTCAGTATCCGGACCACCTCCGCACCGGCATCCTGTGCGGCAACGACCTGGTCGCCATCGACATCGATGCGCCAACCGAAGCGATCAGCGAGAAGTTGATCGCGCGATTGAAGGAGATGCTGCCATCCGCCGCGCAAGCACCGCGCCGGACTGGCAAGGCGCCCAAGTGCCTGTTTCTGTTTCGGGCTGACGAGCCAGGTGAGAAGAGCGCAACGGCGGAATTCATCATCGACAGTGCCAAGCATCAGGTCGAGGTTCTTCGCAACGGACAGCAGTTCGTGGCGTTCGGCGATCACGTCGAGACCGGCCGTCCTTACACTTGGGACAATGGATCCCCGCTGGACATTAATGCCGGCGATTTGCCGTCCATCACCAACGATGAAATTGCTGCATTCATCGTCGAGGCCGAATCCATCCTCGCTTCGTCGGGCGAGCGTGTAAGGGCGAAGCCGAAGACAAAGCGGGTGAGCGGCGTCGAGTCCTTTTGGCAGCGCGTCAATGCTGCGGCGCTCGCTTCGCCCGATCAATGGGTGAAGGCACTGTTCTCCGACGCCGAATACCAGCCCGGCACGGGGGCATGGCGGGTATCAAGCAAGGAACTGGGCCGCGCGCTGGAGGAGGACATTAGCATCCACCCCGACGGCATCCGGGACTTCGGCCGCGAGCACGGCACCACGCCGATCGGGTTGGTTCGCGAATATGGTGGTGCACCGACCGCGAAGGATGCGGCGTTCTGGCTTTGCGAGCGCTTGAGCGTGGAACCGGCAGAGCTAGGTTGGCGTCAGCCTGGTGGCGTTGCGATCATTAGCGGCCCGGTCGATCTCCCTGTTCCGGCCAACGACATCGGGCCGGCCATCAATCCGTTTACGCCCGAAGCGGCAGACGGGTTGATGGGACAATTGACGGACTGGATTCTCAACACCTCTCGCCGCAAGTCGCCGGAGTTCGCGGTGATGGCGTCGATCGCGTTCATGTCGGCATTCTACGGCCGCCGCGTTGTCGGCCCTACGGGATGCGGCGTGAATCTGTACCTCGCCGGGATCGCCGGGCCGGGCTTCGGTAAGGAGGCGCCGCTGCAACGCCTCGTCACCGCGTTGAACGAGTCCGGGATGGCCTTTCTTGTCGGTGCCGGCGAGGTTTCCAGTTCTAGCGCCATCGAGAAGATCCTACGACGCAAACCCGCGGTTGTGATGCCGTGGGATGAAATCGGCGACGTGCTGGAGGCAATCAATGCGCGAGGCCCAGGGAATTGGGCGGCTACAATCCGCAAGGCAATGCTGGAACTGTATTCGAAGTCGACCGGCGTTTGGTTCGGAAAGGAAACGACCGACGAGGAGCGGATCGGCACGCCAATTCACTGCCCCTCGCTGACTGTGATCGGCACATCGACACCGACCAGGTTCTACGGTGGCCTGTCGGAGAAAAACCTCAACGACGGCTTCGCTGCCCGCATCGTCTTCATCTCACCGTCCGCGAGGTCAGTGCGTGGCAATCCCAAGGATGACGGCATTACGCTGCCGTCTGGCTTGCGTGATGCAATCACAGCGGCGCAGGAAGCTTTCCCGTGGCCAGGCCAATTGTCGCCCACGACATGGCGTACCGCGGAGACAAAGCCCTCCCTGGTTAAAGTGCCTTGGCGCGACGATCGCGCCGAGCGCGCTTGGCTCGATCTCGAGGATTGGCAGGAGGGCGAGATTGAGCGCGACGAAAGCCGCGATGGGATTCTCGGTCGCGTTGCTGAGAATGCGGTGCGCCTCGCTACGCTGCGCGCCCTGAGCCGCGATCCCGCCGCGGCTGCCGTAACGCTTGAAGATGTCGAGTGGGCACGCGCCGTCATGATGGCGTCGGTTCGCGCGGTCGACAATGGTGTCGAGAAGTACATGGCGAGCAGTCAGTTCGAAGGACTCTGCCAGGCGATATTGACCGTGCTGCGCAGCGCCAGCAGTGGTTCGATGTATCGAGCTGAGTTGTTGAAGCGCCGCGGCATTCGTGGCGCGGATAACAAGATGTTCAACGACGCGATCGTTCGCCTGCAAGAGACGGGCGAGATCGAGAAGACGAATGGCGCACGCATGGTGTTGGCGGCGCGCGAAAGGCGCGCGGCATGACTTGCCAAAACTCTCGCCAAAGCGTGGCAATTGCCACGAGGTGGCACGGATTTTCGTGCCAGCAGTTGGCAAATGGCAAGAAATTGGCAAGTGGGTATGGGAGGTTAAATATATGATATATCTATATAAATCATCATCATTTGCTAATTTGCCGGATTTGCCACAACTCCCGATTTTTCGTCTGCACCGCGGAAATGCCTATTCGTGGCAAATCTGGAAATCGGCCTTCGAAGGGGTGCGTGATGATTGATCCCAGCACCATCGAAGACATTGACGATTGCGATGGCGAATCGGTTCACGCCTACGGCCGCACCACCACTGGTCGGTGGATGTGGAATTGGGTGCCCGTTGAAACTCTCTACGAGGCTGGACGCGGAGACATCCTGCGCGCGGTTGGCCTGCTCGATGACGCGGCGTGACGCCCACCGCACCCCGCACCCTCGGCCACCCCTCAGGGGGGGGGTATTTCAAGCCCTCCAACCCTGAGGGGACATGGACCGATATGGGGCCAGTTCGCGCGTTTCCACAAATCAAATGTTGAGGTGACCTTGGATCACTTTCTGAAAACTTGCGGCGTTTCGCGCGGGAGTACCCCAACGGTAGCTCGCCCCTAACCCCCCAACGATTGAATCACCCCCCTAGGCCGCACCAAGACGGCCATCACCATGTCGGAGACGAGAATGCCCCAGCCATCTCACGACTACCGCGAAGCCCTTGCCACTTGGCAGTTGCCGGCCCCGGCCAACGATAACGCCCGCGTGACGGCCGACACCTTCACGAACCTTACGGCCCGGCGCGCGTTCATCCAACGCAGGAAGCCTGAGCCTGACACCGTCCTGGCGCTCCCGACGCTCGAGCGGCTCGGCCGCATGTCGCCCGACGTCGTGCGATTGTGGAAGTTCTGGCGAGACTTGCAATGTGCGCAGTCCCCTGACGTGTACGCGGAGCCGGAGATTGTCGTCGACGAAGGCGAAGAGCCAGCAAATACGGGATTTTCGGAGGGTGGTGAGCAGGACCTTGAGATTCGCCCAACGGTCGCCGAGCTTGAGCGCGCCATGGAAGGTGCCGGGCGCGTGTCGGTAGTCTGCACCGTGCGCGACGGCAAGCGATACGATGTGCGGCAAGTGCGGCGGCCGTGCGAACTTGGTGCCAACGCCAGGATCGGGGATCTTGTGTTCCGCAAGGGCAAGCTAATTCGTTGGGGCCGGACAGAGCGCGGCGTCCCGCTCAAACCCGTCGAGCGCCTGCGCGCAACGAAGGGCAGCAGGCAAAAGCCACCAGCACGTGATTTTCGTTGGTTGGTGCAGAGTGATGCGCCGATGGCGCGCGTTGTCGATTTTCATGCCGGCACGGTTCACAGCACCGGCCGGAGCGGCGCGCCATTGGAATGCTTCGCGGAAGCCGAGCAGTCGCGGAAGGCCGAGCACAATCATCTGCGGCATGCGCTCGGTGATCATGCTGAGATTCTCGACCTTGCAATAGGCGACGCTACCGCGCGCGAAATCGGCGAGCGCCGCGGCTACCGCGGCAAAAATGCTGAGCGGCGCGGGATACTCCTTATCAATGAAGCCATCGAGGCGCTGCGCGCGCTTGTCGGTGAAAATATTTTGCCAAAAGCGGCCTGAACAAGTCCCTAAACCCGGCCGCCAATCCGTATCTTAGTACAGGCATCGTTCCGACGTGTGATGCCTCTGATGGGCGTGCACTTGGAGCCGGTTTTTCCGGCTCCCCTTTACCCCAGCCGCATATCGGCTCGCGACCCATAGCGTCGTTTTTATTTCCCCCTCAAATCGCAAAATTCCATAGAGGAGAATGGCCACGATGGCCACGCTGAACAATTCGCTCGACGTCATCGAGCGTCATCTAAACTTTCCCCGATCGCGATCCAGCTCTGTTGCGCGTTCGCTGCAATGGGGCCGCATCCTTCCCAGCGGCGGACCCGGCGTTCCGCCAGAATTGTCGCAAGGCGATGTTCTGTCGCTCGTGCTCGCGCTCGCGGTCGACACCACTTTGCACCGCTCCTGCGACGCCGTGCTCGCCTATCGTGACCTCCGGCCGGGCGGTGTGGACCTTGCCGCGGCAGAAGCTCCGGTTTCCCTGTGCCGCACGAGTGGCGATTACCTGATGGTGCTCGCCGAGCAGGCAGAGGAAGGTTCGAAACAGGAGCAATCCGACGTCGCCGCAGCCCGCATCGAAGTTGTCTCGAGTTGGCCCGAGATCGCCGTGCATCGGCCGGGCGCCGAACCGCTTCGCTTCGTGGCGGCCGGCGCGCTGGCGAGCCGTTGGCAGGCACAAGGCCATCGCCGATCGACGACGATTAATGGCGGCGCATTTGTTGATGTGTTTCGTGAACTATTTCCGGAGAAGAACTGATGGCACCTTTGAAGAAATCCGCGTCGACTGAATTCCGCGTTCCGAGCTTGGACGAGGTTTCGCCCGAATACGCGGCGTTGATGCAAAAACAGCGCGACCTCCAACAGCGCGAAAGCGAACTTCGCGCCGAAGACTCGAAGATCCGCCTCGAGATCGAAGCCAACCGTTCCAACGCACCACGGATCTCATCGCGTGCCGCAGCTCTCTTGGGCGACAATGTCGAAACTTCGCCAATGTATCGCCAACGCCTGGGTGAAATCCGGAGCGAATTGTCGGCGATTGCGGAAGCCCTGCCTGAGCTGCGCCGCCGACTTGGTGTTGCGAAGAGCGAGGCCAGCACGATCATCCGCGCAAAGGTTAAGCCTGAATATGCCCGGCGCGTAAAAGCAATGGCTGTTGCGATCGAAGCGCTGATCGCGGCGCGTGCCGATTATTACGCCATGATTGATGATTTCGACGCGAACGACATCCAGTGGACCGCGCTCGGGCCGATGCAGCCAACATTTGCGGGCGATAGGTTCGATGGGCACTTGCAGAGATGGCTCCGGAACGCAACGGAGGCCGGCTACCATGGATGAAAAGGCCGACGTGAAACGCGCGAAATCAAAGCGGAAGATTCTCTACCGCGGCAAGGAAATGAAGTTCGGCGACGTTGCGCCCGAAGTGATCGCGCGAGCGCTCAGGAAGGGCACGGCCAAGACTATTGCCGACCGTCGCGCTGAAATGGAGAAAAAGTTTGCGAAGCGATCTTGAGACGCGCGACGCGGTAAAGGCCCAAGCTTCTGGCGCGATTATCAAAGGATACGCCGCGGTGTTCAACTCTCCGACGGTGATCGCCGGAGAATTCGTGGAACAGATCGCACCCGGCGCATTCGCGGAGACTCTTCGCCGTGGTGACGTCGTGGCGTTGCTGGATCATGACTCCGGCCGCGTGCTTGGCCGGCAATCGGCCGGGACACTGCGGCTACAGGAAAACGGCGTCGGATTGCTATTCGAACTGGATGCAGATCCGACGACACCCGAAGGTCAGACGGCGATCGGAACGGTGCGGCGGCGAGATATCAAGGGATGTTCGTTCGGCTTTCGTGTGCGCGAAGAGAATTGGACCAACGAAGGCTCATTGCCGTTGCGTACTATTCTCGAAATCGAGTTGAACGAAATCACGTTGACTGCATTTCCGGCTTACGAAACGACAGCGGCGTGGGTTGTCCAACGCGATGCCAACCGCTCCGCCGCCATGCGCCGCCTGCGCGAGAAAGCGGAGCGCGAGCAGCGGTTGCGCGGCATTCGCTAGCACTAGCGACTTCTACCCTCTCAAATCAAATCATCGGGCGCTCCGCTTCGAGCGGGCGCGAACTATTGGAGACGTCAATGAGCTATTCAACAAAAGTTTATCGTGAAGTCGGCGGCGATGCGCTTGTCATAGTTGCCGGCGGCAAGATCGTGATCGGGGGCGTCACGTTCGCTGTGGATGACGACGGCCAGATGGTCCTGACCGGCTTGCCGACCACAGACCCCGGCGTGGCCGGCGCACTCTATAGCAACAGTGGTGTTTTAACGGTGAGCGCCGGCTGATGGAGCGCATCACCCTCTCGCAACCCCGTCGCCCTTGAATGAGCTTTTGCGGGGCTTCCGAGTAAGGCAAAGAAGCCACCGCACTGCCTTTGCGAAAGGCCGCAAAGATGGCATTCTAAGGGTTCCCGGATCGATCTGCCAACCCGTCTCCAGGTATTGAAGGAGTCTCGGCATGCGCGAAATTGAAACCGGTGTTTCACAGCATTACGCGGCCTATGATGTACTTTCCCGTATCCGAGCCGGTCTGGCAGAGATGGGACACGATCCCGACCGCATTTCGCCTGAACTCCTGAAACCGGTCGATGAGTTCCACATCGGCGGTGCAGAGGCGACCGATGCGCTTCTACAGAAGGTCAGCATCCAACCCAACATGGATGTTCTCGACATCGGTTCTGGCATTGGTGGCCCGGCGCGAATGATTTCGATGCGCTATGATTGCCGGGTAACTGGCGTAGACCTTACGCCACATTTCGTTGAAACCGCTCGCGCGCTGTCCGTTATGTCTGGGATGGAAGATCGAGTGCGCTTCCAGGTTGGCAGCGCGACCGCCCTGCCACTAGACGACGCGAGCTTTGACGTTGCTCTCCTGCTGCATGTTGGCATGAACGTGCCCGACAAGGCCGCTCTCTTTACCGAGGCACGCCGCGTTCTTCGTGACGGCGGAACCTTTGCCATCTATGAGGTGATGCGCATAGGAGAAGGCGATCTCCGTTTTCCGGTGCCGTGGGCCGAGACGCCGGACCTGTCCGCGCTGGCAACCCCAGAGACGTATCGCGCCGCGGCAGAGGCGGCCAGCTTTGCACTTGTTATGGAGGAGAATCGGCGAGAGATCGCGCTAGACTTCTTCGCGCGCATTCAAGAACAAGCTTCAAACAACGCACCGCCGCCTCTTGGGCTCCATAATCTGATGGGGCCGACAGTCAAAGAGAAGGTGGCCAATATGATCGGCGCCCTTCGAGCAGGCATAATCGCGCCGATTCAAATGATCTTTTCAACCGTGCGCCAGCGCCCTAAAGGCTGAAGCTTGTGAGGACGATCTGCAGTGCGTGGAGGCCCGCGAGCAGGTCGAGCTCGTCGTCGTTCATAGTGAGCGCGTCGCGAGCCTCACGCCGGATCGTACGCCGTTCGAAGAGATGAACTTAGCAACCCGCCCGAATTCGAGCGGTGGCATTGACGTGTTCATCCGTGACGCAGTGTAAGGCGTTTTTGCCGAGGACATCCGGCGAAGCAGGTGTTCCGATGAGTGTGGCCACCGCGCGGGTTCATGAATGGCCCGATGTGGTGGGGCCAAGGATTGAGGCCGGGCACTGCTCCATGATCGACTCCAGTATTGACCCGCCGCCTCAACGTTCTTATTTTGTTCTATATCAGGTAGCGATTTGATGACGGTTGGCTGGCACTGTGTTTCGATCGTTCATCTAAGGATGCAATGACTATGGCCAGCACATCGATCGAGTGGACAGACGCGACATGGAATCCTGTTGCCGGTTGCACGATTCTGTCCGCCGGGTGCACGAACTGCTACGCAATGCGGATGGCCGCACGCCTCGATGCGATGGGGGTTGCGAAATACAAAGGTTTGACTCGCAAGAGTGGCGGCCGTGCAAAATGGACGGGAAGGATCGCGCTTGATCGAAAGGCGCTGACGATTCCGGCTGCCTGGTCAAAGCCGAAGCGAGTTTTTGTGAACTCTATGTCGGATCTGTTTCACGACGATGTTCCGGTCGAGTTTATCGCGGATGTCTGGAAGGTTATGTCTGATACTCCACGGCATACCTACCAAATACTGACAAAGCGCCCGGATCGAATGGCCGAGATCCTTGCCGGCAATAGCTTTGATGTTCTTCCAAACGTGTGGCTTGGCACTAGCGTCGAAGATCGCAGTGCGCTGTTTAGGCTTGATCACTTGCGCCGAGTACCGGCCGCAATCCGGTTCGTTTCTTACGAGCCGTTAATTGGCTCGGTCGCGGGTGGAAATCTACACGGGATTCACTGGGCCATAGTCGGCGGCGAGAGCGGACCAAATGCCAGACCGATGGATCCTGCGTGGGTTGATGAAATCTTTGATCAATGCACCGATGCCGATGCAGCGTTTTTTTTCAAGCAGTGGGGCGGAAAAAATAAGAAAGCCGCGGGGCGTACCTATCGCGAACGTCTTTGGGATGACTTGCCACGTTTGAGTATGTGAGACGCTATCTTTGTAGCTACTCTGACAGCCGCTGTGCTCGGATTCGAAACGGCGAAGAACAGAGAGGCGAGAGGCGCGCCGCGATCATTATAAAGCCTGAGGGGTGCTAGCACTGTTCCGCGGAATACGGACAGAAGTCGCTCGTGGATATATTTTTCTATTTGATTAACATCCGCAGTACGCACTGCGCTTATCGGATCGTCAAATAAATCCGTAGGTCCATTCGGATGTTTGTACCATTGGCTGAACCACTCATCCGTGCCGAATATTCTGTTTAGCCTGTCTTTCTTATCGGATGATATTGATGGGGCTTGCAGTGCTGCCTGGCGATACAGCCCCATGAGGGGGAAGAAGTACCACATATCAAGTGCCGTAGTCGCAGCGACCGCCTCCACCGTGTTCCAATCCACTTCCATCCCATAGGGGTCGAGAAAGACCACACCTCGCCACCCGCGCGGTGCATCAGGTGTTCTACTGTGCCATGGAATATCTTTGCACAGCTTTTGGACGACCGCGTTGGCATCATCTTTGTGCAGTTTAAATTGAAGATTCGGGAATTCGTTCGTCATCTCTTGAAGTGCAGAGAAGCGCTTGGGATCACGTTCAACGAGGAAGATTTGGGAAAATGCAGGTTGCGTGCAAGCCGCGATTCTGGCTGACCCCGGCGTCGTTACCTCTTCTGGTTCCGTAAAATCCTCCCCGAAGAGTGGCAATGCTGCTCGAACCTCGGTTCGATCACCAGAACCAGCGAACGCATCAATATAGATTCGTTTGAAGTCTTGCCCCTTAAGGGCAGTTGAGTATGCCTCTAGATATTCCTCAAGACAGCGCAGCTTCCGAGCTGTATCCGCCCCACCGAACTTGTGCATGCTCAGTCCCCGTTCGCCGCAACCCTACGGCGCGGCAACCGTGCTAAGCAACCGTATTTTACCTCTATTGATTGGCGCCGATTGACTCATCGTTCTCTATTTGTTCTTATACTCGCCACACCAATTCAGGAGGCGGCGATGTCCGTCACCTACTACGTGGCGTTGCCTTTCATCGAGACTGAGGAAGGTCTAACGCCGGGCGAAGCGAAAGAATGTCAGAGCAGCGGAGCGGCGATCCGTTTGGCGGAGGTGTTGTCGCGCAAGGAGGGCCATGCGGGAGCGCTCGCGTTTCAACGCAGCGGCGATCCGAACCTAGGCGCGTTCACCGATGCCGTAGTGCTGCGCTCATTCGGCTTGGTGCCGGATCGGCTTGAAGATTTGTAGACGGCAGCGCTCTTCGAAATGCCTCACACCCGCGCCGACCTACTTCGATCCTCGCTGTCCTTCGCACTCGGCAAGGTGAAGGTCCGCATCGGCCGGCAGTTCTTTCCGCTCGGCTTACCGGAGAACATTCGCGCGCAAATCGTGGCCGACGTCATCACCGAGATGCGGCGGCACGGTCAGTGGGCTGAGTTAGACGAGGAAGTGCAGCCGCAGGGTCCGGGGCACAAGACGCCGGATAACTATTACGGGGATCGCTAGGCCGGAAGAGATTCGCCGCCGCTTTCGGCCCGAGATGATCTCAGGTTCAATTGGTCGAGCGCTTTCGCGCACAGAGCATCAGGATCGCGCTCGCCGCTATCGGCCAGCATCGCAATCGCCGCGGCAATCTCGCCGCTCATCGGATCGGTGCCTGAGATGCCGAGATGCAAGAGTGCCGCGTCATAAGCCTCAGTCATGAGGCGCACAGTTGCGGTGTCGAATTGGTGATAATTTCGGAAGGGCATGACTGCCTCCTGGAAACAATGAAACGATTTGATGGTTGGCGAGCCTGTTGCCGGTCCGCTTCAGCAATCAGTGCAGAGTCGAGTGCGGCTCGATCGGACCTTCCATCGCGCATAAGGCCAGGCGCTCCAGATCACGCTCGCCATCAGCGACGCACTTCAAGATGAGCTTTGCAATGCACTCGCGCGAGAAGTTGCTGTAGCCTCTCTGCGCGAGATGTCCGTACACGACGTCCAACGCTGCGCACATCAGGTCGATTTCGGATTGCGAATAGATTGCTGGCATGATCGCACCTTGCAGTTGGCTGCAGGCGGGAGCGCGACCGGTCTCTCTGCCGTCGACGCCTGAGGCAGTGCCGTGGTCGACGACGAGGTAAGCGTCTGCGCAAACCAAGCGGGGGTCCAGTGTCAAACGACATGTTCCGAAAATAAAGACCCGACACTCCAAGCAGTGCCGGGTCTCTGGACTCGGATCACCGTGTTGGCTTTGAGGCGGCCAGCGCCAAAGCCAGCGCATTCCCGAGTAGCCAGCTTATTCATAACGCCGTTAGAGCCTTTCCGTTCCGACGAAAATTCGCATCGAAAAATCAGGGGCTTCAATGCACCCCTTGCTCGCATCGCTGGCGCTTGCCGGCGCGATCGCGGCTCAGCCGCGCCGCCACGCCGCAATAGCCATGTAGGCGCCGAGCGCCAGGAGCCCACACAGGATGAGCCAACCGAAAATGTTGTTGGTCATGGTGTTCGCTTCGCCAGCCTCACGCCCGGGCCGTTGCCGTTCTCTGGAATGAACTCTACGCCGGCTGCTTCGAGGGCGGCGCGGATGGCGGAGAGGTTGTTGGTGATGGGCGTCCGCTTGCCGGTCTCGAAGTCGGCAACAGTCGCTCGCGATACCCCGGCGCGGTCAGCGAGATCGGTTTGAGACCAAGCCAAAAGCCCTCTCGCGGCCCGGCACTGTGCGTCTGTGATCAATTTGTATTACCTCAGGCAAAATGCTTGACATTATGATTAACGTCGTGCAATTTGACTGATGTTAGCTGATTTGCAGATCCGGAGCAACTCCCAATGCCGCAACCCACCTTGCCGGCAGCCGATCCCGGCTTGCCTATAACCCGTGAACAAGTTGAAGCCCATGTCGAAGCGCTGATCGACCTCCTCGACTCTCTGGACGCCGACCCCGACCTCGAGCCATCGCTAGGCTTCACCGACACGCCCCACTGGGCGTCTCAAGACCACGCCGACTTCATGGCCAACGGAAACGGCGGAGACGACCGCGAACTCGACGACGAGCGCGAGCCATCGGAGGACGGCGAACCAAGCCTCGGATGGACGAACAATCCGAATCAACTCTCATCGAGCTGGGGTGGGCATCCGTTTTTTACGGCCGATGACCTGGAGCAAGACACTGGCCCGGTGCGCAAGAAGCGGCCGAAGTCGAAGACGGGCGGCGAGGTCTATCGCGGTTGCCGCGTACTTGGATGCCCGCCGACAACGAAATCCAGCGTGCCGACTGAGTTCAGGGTGCGGCGGAAAGGGAGGGCGAAGCGATGAGCGACAGTAACCGCACATCGCAAGCGCCGTGAGGCGCGACGCTGCGTAGCCTTCCGATTACAACCTGACCGCGCTTGAAGTGACTCTTATCGACGATAAAATATCGCTATCGCTTTGCGGTCGGTGCGCTATCCCCACCTACACTGACCGTCAGCCCGACCACCCCCAAAGTGGTCGGGCGCCATTTCACCGTGTGTCTGAGCGAACTGGCCGGCATCGAAAGGTGCCGGCCTGTTTTATTACGAAGGGCCGGCTACAATGTGGCTATAAAATTTTTAGCCAGCTAATTGTCCGTCGCCTAAGTATTTGATTTTGTTGGTGAGCGCGCTGGGGCTCGAACCCAGGACCCCGTGATTAAAAGTCACGTGCTCTACCGGCTGAGCTACGCGCTCCCGGCCGAACCTGTAGGGCATAGGCGACAGCATTCCAAGCCAAAATCACAGGCCTGGGGAACGCTTATTTGCTCCTAGAATGGCACCGGGCCGTCTTTGACGGCCCGGTCTTCCACTCCCGGGTCCGGGCCTAACCGAGTGCAGCCTTCACCCGCTCCGGCGTGAATGGGGCATGGCGCATCCGCACCCCGGTCAGCGCCATGATGGCATTGCAAACCGCCGGGGTGATGACGGGCGTCGCCATCTGACCGACTCCGGTCGGATGGTTATCGGTCCGCACCACCTCGACGTGCATCGGCGGCACGTCGCTATTTCGCGGCACGATATAGTCGTAGAAATTCGACTGCTCGACCGCGCCATCCTTGATGCTGACACGCTCGGTGAGCGCCAAACCCAGGCCGTAGACGATGCTGCTTTCCGTCTGCGCTACGACATTGTCTGGCTGCACCGCAAGACCGCAATCGATGGCGCACCAGACATTGTGCGTCTTGACCTGACCAGATGCCCGATCGAGCGAGATTTCGACCACCGCTGCAACCTGGGTGCCGGAATAGTCGATATAGGCGATGCCGAGCCCACGCCCTTCGCGCTTACGGCCCCAATCCGCCATTTGCGCCGCCCGCTGCGTGACCTTATGAGCGCGCGGAGCCTTCGACATCAGGCCGAGCCGGAATTGCACCGGATCGACACCCTGCCTGTAGGCCAGTTCGTCGACGAAGGTCTCGGTAGCGAACTTGTTGGCGGTGAAGCCGATGCCGCGCAACGGCGCCGTGCGAACCCCGGTGTCGCGGTACACCTGCTCCACCAGTTGATGCGCGACGTCATATCCCTTGGCATCGGCGCCGAGCATCAGGATGAAGTCCTTCTTGCCGGCCTTCTCGTAACGCACAGGGTCAATGAACGGCGTGACCCGGTCGCCGACAAGACGGTGCTGCCAAGCCGTAAGCTTGCCGGCATCATCGAATCCCGCACGCAAGAAGTGAGCCGAAAGCGGGCGAAACCGGCCGTTGTGGGTGTCGTCCTCGCGCGTCCACATCGACTTCACCGGCTTGCCGACCGCCTTGGACAGCAGCACCGCGTCGATCAGGAAATCCATGTCGCGCGGGCCGCGCCGGCCGAAGCCGCCACCAATAAGGGTGTCATGCAGCTTGACCTTGTCGCGTGCGATACCGAGCGCATTGGCGGTGGCTTCGAGGGCCATCGTCTGGCTTTGAGTCCCGCACCACACCTCCGCGGAATCGCCAGCCGGCGACACCGATGCCACGCCGTTTAGCGGCTCCATTTGGGCGTGGTAGGCGTAATCGCACAGATACTCCGCCTCGAAAATCGTCGCAGCCTTGGGCATCTGCGACCGCACGTCACCAAGCTTGAACCAATCCGTTGACTTGGCGTTGGGATCTCGCGCCGTTGCGGCAAATGACTCAATGCCTTTGTCGCTGTCGAAGCCCCAGGCCTCGCCACTCCTGGTCCAGGATACGCTGTCAGCGACGATCCTGCGTGCGGAGAAAGCCGCCCACGGCGTGCTTGCAATCACACCGACGCCGTAAGGGAGCTTCACCACCTCGACCACGCCTTCGATCCCCCGAACCTTGGCTTCGTCGAACTTCTCGGGGGCGGCACCTTCGACCGGAGCGCGCACCACGACGCCGTACAGCATGCCCGGCACTTGCACGTCGATCGAGTATCGCGCCGTCCCGTTGATCTTGTGCGGCAACTCGGCCCGCATGACATCCTTGGTGATCAGCCGGAACTGCTCGGGATTCTTCAAATCGTCAGGCAGGATCGAGGGGGCCTGCGCGGGCACGACGGCGAAGGAGGCAATCTCACCGTAACCGAGCCTGCGGCCGGATTTGGCGTGAACGACGACGCTCGGCTCGGTGGTCAATTCCGCCGCCGGCACGCCGAGTTTCGTCGCTGCGTTGTCGAGCAGCACGCGGCGTATCTGCGCCCCGAGCATGCGCAGATTCTTGTAATAGCTCGTCACGGCATTGGAGCCCGCCGTGTACATCATCCCGCCGAAACCAGGATTGCCGTAGATTTTTTCGATGGTCGGTGCCGGAACGATCCGAACCTTGTTCCAGTCGGCATCGAGTTCCTCGGCAAGGATCAGCGGCAGAGAGGTCATGGACCCCTGCCCCATCTCGGTTGCCGCCGACATGATGGTGATCGTGCCGTCGGGCGCCATGCTGACCCAGGGGCTGAGCACCGCGCCAGCCCGCTCGCTTGCGGTCACCGCGGCGTCTGCACGCCCACCCAAAGCAATGGCGAACGATAAGCCCGCGGCACCGATCATGATCTGGCGGCGAGACAGTTGCATGTCCTCGTGTCTGACGTGCTTTGTCATGTCACACCTCCCGCGCCGCGCGCTCAACGGCGCGCACGATGCGCTGATAGGTGCCACACCGACAGATGTTGGTGCTCATGTGCTCGACAATCTGATCGTGCGTCGGTTTTGGATTGTGCTTGAGCAGGTCGGCCGCGCTCATGATCTGGCCTGACTGACAGTAGCCGCACTGCGGTACACGTTCCGCGAGCCATGCCTTCTGCACCGGGTGGCTGGAATCAGGCGACAAGCCCTCGATCGTTGTGATGGACTTGCCGGCAATTTCCGACACCTGCGTCTGGCACGAGAACGCCCGCGCGCCGTCGATGTGCACCATGCAAGCGCCGCACAACCCGGCACCGCAGCCGAATTTGGTACCTGTCAGCTTAAGTCCCTCGCGGATCACCCACAGCAAGGGCGTATCGGGCGGGGCATCGGTCGATGTTGCTTTGCCGTTGACGATAAATGCTGTGGCCATTGCTTCCTCCCTGGCCCGCACGGAGCCAAGACCGCCGCGGGCCCTGTTGTCAGAACCTGTTGATCCGAACGGCTTTCCCGTTCAAATCGCGTGACGAACTCTGGCGCTTGAATGCGCGTATTGTTTTTTTAGAACGATAACAGACTGCATCTTCCGTAAGACCGCAGTCGATGCTTTCGCGGTGATAACCAACTGGCATGGGCTGCGCCCGTTTCGAGGCGCAGCCCAAATTGCTCAGCCGAGCGCAGCCTTCACCCGGTCTGGCGCAAGCGGTAAATCGCGCAGCCGCTTGCCGGTTGCGTGTGCCACGGCATTGGCGATCGCCGCGGCGGCCGGCGCTTGCGACGCCTCACCCGATCCTTTCGAGGGCTCGTTCGGGCGATTGATCAGTTCGACATGAACCTTGGGCACATCCGGCATCCGCATGATCGGATAGCTCTCCCAATCGTGCGACCGGATGCCGTTCTTGTCGAAGCGCACATGCTCGTACAACGTCCAGCTCGTCGATTGCAAAACGCCGCCTTCCATTTGCAGACGCAGACCGTCCGGGTTGATGACAAGCCCGGAATCGGCCGCCACCCACATTTGGGGCACACGGATTCTGCCGGTGGCGCGATCGACCTCGACATCCGCCACAACAGCCACATAGCTCGCCAGGTTCTTGTACTTGGCAAAGCCGATGCCGCGGCCGCGGCTGAGACTGCCGCTTTCGCCGGCCTTCCAGTCCGCCATTGCGGCGACCTTCTCGATCACCGCCCGCGCCCGAGGATCCTTCATATGCGCGAGACGGAACGCGACCGGATCCGCCTTCGCTAACGCCGCCAATTCATCCATGAAAGATTCAAGGGCGAAAATGTTGGCGTAAGCGCCGAGCGTTCGGAGCGCCGACACCCGGATCGGCATGTCGGGAATGAAGTGGTGCACGATTTTCTGATTGGGAAAATCGTAGAGCGGAACGGCGTTGCGGTCGCCGCCGCCAGCGGGCTGCGGGATACCTTTCGGCGCGCCATGCATCTGCGGCTCGGCCATGTACCAAGCCGCGAGCACATTGGTGCCGGCGGTGCTTTCCGGCCGCATATTGTGAGTGTTGCTCCACACCTCGTATTGCCAATCGGCGATCTTGCCGTCCGCGCCGATCGAAGCCTTGGCCCGCATCGACATCGCCGGCCCATACGGCTCCCACATGAACTCGTCGTCGCGCATCCATTGCAGCCGCACCGGCCGCCCCGCAACGGCACGCGCCAACAGCGCGGCGTCCATGCCAACGTCGTCCGCGCCGTTCTGGCCGTAGCAGCCGGAGCCCTCAACGTGGACGCACCGGACGTTCTCTTTCGGCATCTTGAGCGCCTTCACCAGTTCCGCGCGAAGCGGGAACACGCCCTGTGAATGCGTCCACACCGTCATCGTGCCATCCTTGAATTCGGCCAGGGCACACGACGGCCCGATCGAGGCGTGAGCCATATACGGCTTGGTGTAGACCGCCTCGAGCGACTGTGTGGTCGCAGCCGCCAGCGCCGGCGCTTGTTTGACACCGATGACGGAATCCTGGCTCGGCAACGACCGCAAATACGCATGGATGTTGTCCGGATCCGGCAACTCCGGCCCGAGCTTCCACTTCGCCGCCTTGATGAGCGCTTCGCGGGCGCGGATGGCCTGCTCCTCGCGCTCGGCGACGACACCCAGGAATGAACCGTCGCGCACCACAGCGATCACGCCCGGCATCGACTTGACTGATGCTTCGTCGACGCTCTCCAGCGTGGAACCGTAGCGCGGCGGCCGCACCACGCGGCCATGCACCATGCCGACCGGTCGCATGTCCTGCACATAGGCCGCGCCGCCGGTGACCTTTTTCGGAATGTCGAGGCGATGGATCGGCTGACCGACAATGCGATGGGTCGAGGGGTCCTTCGGCTTCACCTTGGCGCTGGCCTCGCGCTTGAGGTCAACCTCGGCCGCAAGTTGCCCATAGGACACGCTGCGCCCATCCTCCGCCGTGACGATGCCGCTCGACACTTTCAACGTGTCGACCGCGACGCTGAGCTTCTTGGCCGCGAGGTCGAGCAGGATCGCGCGCACCTCGGCGCCGGCCAGGCGCAGTGCCGTCCCGCTGTTCTCGATCGACTGGCTGCCCGCCGTCTGCCCTTCGTTAGGAGTCTTTCCGGTATCGCCGGAAATCATCGTCAGCCGGTCAAGCGGCAGGTCGATCTCCTCGGCGGCGATCTGCGCCAGCGCGGTCAGGATGCCTTGGCCCAGTTCGACCTTGCCGGTGAATACCGTCGCGGTGCCATCGGGATTGATGCGAAACCAGGCATCGAGCCGGCGATTGTTGTTGAGGCTGCCGGGCAAACGAGCAGCAGCGCCTTGCGCCAACAGGCCCTCGGGCGCCAGCGAAAACGCCAGCACGATGCCGCCCAAGCCTTGCGTGAAACGGCGGCGGGTGAGGATCGGAGCGTTCATGGTCAGATCCTCCCGCTGTGCTTGCTTGAGATCTCACCGGCCGCGCGCAGCACGGCGCTGACAATGCGATTATGCGTGCCGCAGCGACAGAGGTTGCCGGCAAGGGAGGAACGGATGTCGGCCTCGGTCACGTCCGGCTTGCTGTCGAGCAAGCCTTTCGCCGACATGATCATGCCGCTGATACAATAGCCGCATTGCGCGGCCTGCTCGTCCATGAACGCCTTCTGCAACGGGTGCGGCTTCTCGACGGTGCCCAGGCCCTCGATGGTTGTGACCTCGGAACTGCCGAGCGTCCCGACCGGCGTGATGCAGGAGCGCACAGGGCTCCCGTCGACCAGCACGGTACAGGCGCCGCACTGAGCCAGCCCGCACCCGAATTTCGCGCCGTTCAGGGCGAGATCGTTACGAAGGACATAGAGGAGCGGCGTGTCCGGATCGGCCGGCACACTGTGGCTCGTACCGTTGACTTTGATGTTGACGGTCATGGACGCCTCCTTGAGGACCATCCAGCCGGGCGCTTACGGCGTCTCGGCTTCATTGGAACGAATCCATTGTGCTCCCCGGCCCGGCGCGCCGTCGAGCCCCTCCGGCACAACTCCCCGGCACAACAATGCGTGAGCGGCTTGTATGGATGGCATGGGGCGCGGGTGGTAGTCGATTGCGGCGGGACCGCGCCCAACCGCGCCTTGTAAAACCGGAACGTGGGACTCGCAGAGCATGCGGCGGTGGGCTAGAATGGAATAGAGATCGGCCGGCGGGGGCGCCCATGAGGTTGGTGATTGCACTCTTTGTGCTCGCGGTGTTCGTTGCCGCGGTTTCAGGCATTGGGCTTTCGGTCTGGGACGGACGTATTCGCCTTAACGATACGGCTCTGCGCGCCATTCACTATGACACCCAGTACGATTTGAGCTCGCAGCGGCGGGCCGTGACGGAACCGGAGCGCGGTTTCGGCGCCGAGCCGACGCGCTAAGCGGAAATCAGGCAGCGAACGGGGACACCTTCAACGGCCTCAAACAGGCGCGAGATCGCCCTGCTGCCAGCCCCGCCGCGTTTCGGCGCGGAATTCCGCAAAGCGGCCCTGCACGATGGCCTCGCGCATCCCACCCATCAGTTCCTGGTAATAGGACAGGTTGATGGTGGACAACAGGATCGCCCCCAGCATCTCTCCGGCTCGCACCAGATGGTGCAAATAGGCCCGCGAATAGGTCCGGGCCGCCTCGCAAGAGCTTTGCTCGTCGAGCGGCCTGGGGTCGTCGCGATGGCGGGCGTTGTCCAGATTGATCTGCCCAAAGCGGGTGAACACAGCGCCGTGGCGACCGTTGCGGGTCGGCATCACACAGTCGAACATGTCGATGCCGCGTGCCACAGCTTCCAGGAGATCGTCCGGCGTGCCGACGCCCATCAGATAGCGCGGCCGATCCATAGGAAGCCGCGGCGCCGTCTCCTCGACCACCTTGAGCATCGTCGCCTGCGGCTCGCCGACCGCGAGCCCGCCGATGGCGTAGCCGTGAAAGCCGATATCGACCAGCGCCCGTGCGCTTTGCTCGCGCAGTTCCTCGTCGTCGCCGCCCTGTACGATGCCGAACAGCGCACGTCCCGGCGGCTCGTTCTCGAACGCGCGCTTGCAGCGTTGCGCCCACGCAAGCGACAGCCGCATCGCGCGCTCAAGCTCGGCCTTGCTGTTGGGCAGCTTGATGCATTCATCGAGCTGCATCGAAATATCCGCGCCAAGAAGCGCCTGGATTTCAATCGCGCGTTCGGGCGACAGCTCCACCATCGTGCCGTCGATATGGGAGCGGAAGGTGACGCCTTTCACGGCATCGATCTTGCGCAATTCCGACAACGACATGACCTGGAAACCGCCGGAATCGGTCAAGATCGGCCCCGCCCAATTCATAAAGCGATGCAATCCTCCCAGCGCCGCGATGCGCTCGGCGCCCGGCCGCAACATCAGGTGATAGGTGTTGCCGAGCAGGATGTCCGCGCCGGTGCCGCGCACCGCTTCGGGGGCAAGCCCCTTGACCGTCGCCTGGGTGCCGACCGGCATGAACGCCGGCGTCCGCACCACGCCGCGCGGCGTCGTGATCTCGCCGCGCCGCGCCGCGCCGTCGGTCGAAAGCAGGCGGAAGGAAAACGCTCCGGTCATCGCGCACGAAACAGCAGGCTGGCGTCGCCGTAGGAATAGAAGCGGTAGCCCTCGGCGACGGCGTGGGCATAGGCACGCCTCATCGCATCGAGGCCGCAGAACGCCGATACCAGCATGAACAGCGTCGAGCGCGGCAAATGGAAGTTCGTCATCATCACATCCACCGCCTTGAAGCGATAGCCAGGCGTGATGAACAGCGACGTGTCGTTGGCGAAGGGTCTGACCGTGCCGTCCTCACCCGCGGCGCTCTCGATGGTCCGAAGCGCCGTCGAACCGACCGCGACAATCCGGCCGCCCTTTGCGCGCGCGGCGTTCAGTGCATCCGCCGTTTGCTGCGATAGAACCGCGTGCTCGGAGTGCATGACGTGGCCTTCGGTGTCCTCGGCATGGACCGGCAGGAAGGTGCCCGGACCGACATGCAGCGTGACCTTCTGTATCGCAACACCGCGCGACGACAGCTTCGCCAGAAGATCGTCGGTGAAATGCAGCCCCGCGGTCGGAGCCGCGACCGATCCCTCGTCGTGGGCGAACAGCGTCTGGTAATCGGTGCGGTCGCGCTCGTCCGGCTCGCGCTTGGAGGCGATATAGGGCGGCAACGGCATGTTGCCACGTTCGTCGATGGCCTGATCGAGGATCGGGCCATGAAACGCGAACGACAGCGTGATCTCGCCGCCCTCGCCCTTGGCCTCCACCGTGGCGTCGAGTTGGCCGAGGAAACAGACCCGTCCCTCGTCGCCAAAGCGAATGACATCGCCCGGCGCGAGCTTCTTCCCCGGCCGTGCGAAGGCGCGCCAGCGCGAGCCGTCGAGGCGCTCCGTCAGCGTTGCCTCGATCTTGGCTTCGACCTCCCGGCCAATGCGCCGCCCCACCAACCGTGCCGGGATGACCTTGGTGTCGTTGACCACCAGCACATCGCCCGGCGACAGCAGCTCAGGCAGATCGCGCACGCCGCGATCCTCGAGCTCGCGCTCCGCGCCCGGCCGTACCACCAGAAGGCGGGCCGCATCGCGCGGCACGGCAGGTCGTAGCGCGATGCACTCGGAGGGAAGATCGAAATCGAACAGGTCGGTCCGCATGGGTTCTGCCGTTGCCGGGCGTCGCCGCTTGAGGACGGCGTCATTTCGCTCGCCTGGGCCGGCAATCCCGTTTGGATGACTTCAATGCCTAATGAATCGCAATGGCCGGGACAAGCCCGGCCACGACGATCGACGGATTGAAAAAGCTTACTTGGCGTCGGCAGCCATCGTCGCCTTGACGATCTTGTCGGGGTTCTGCACCGGCTCGCCACGCTTGATCTTATCAACGTTCTCCATGCCTTCCACGACATTGCCCCAGGCGGTGTATTGGCCGTCCAGGAACGTCGCGTCGGCAAAGCAGATGAAGAATTGGCTGTCGCCGGAATTGGGATCCTGCGCGCGGGCCATCGACACGGTGCCGCGCACATGCGGCTCCTTGTTGAACTCGGCCTTGAGCTTCTTGCCCGAACCTCCGGTGCCGGTGCCGTAGGGGCAACCGGTCTGCGCCATGAAGCCCTCGATCACGCGGTGAAACACGATGCCGTCGTAGAACCCCTCGCGCACCAGCTCCTTGATGCGGGCGACGTGGCCGGGCGCCAGGTCAGGGCGCATGGCGATCACCACCCGGCCCTGGGTGGTGTCGAGGATCATCGTGTCTTCGGGACTGGCCATCAAACTCTTGCCTTTCGTGTTCTGCTTTACAGATCGTCGCTAAGTAGGATGTTGCAATGACGTACGCCACGACCTCGCGGCGCACGTTTTGTTACGCTATTTCTCGATCGTGGCCTTCTTGACGTAGTCGAGCCGGCCGAAGTCGCGTGCCAGATAGGTGTTGCCCTCCATCTGGATGCGGCTCTGATCGGGACCACGGCCACGCGGGGCGCCCTCACCGTATTCGGCGTTGAGCTTATCGACCACGTTCATGCCGGAGACCACACGGCCAAACGGCGCGAAACCCTGGCGATCGAGCGCGGCATTGTCATCGAAATTAATGAACACCTGGCTGGTTCGCGTATTCGGGCCCGCCATTGCGTAGGTGATATAGCCGCGCTTGTTGCTCTGCTTCACCGGGTCGTCCGGGATGCGCGCCTCGCGCCACGGCGCGGAAACCTTCGGATCGCCGTTGATACCGAACTGCACCATGAAGCCTGAGATGACGCGGAAAAACCGGACGTTATCGTAGAACCCGTGCTTGACGAGATTGTAGAAGCGGTCGGCGCCGTGGGGGGCCCAGTCGCGATGCACCTCGATCGCGAACGCGCCCTTGGTCGTATCGAACTTGGCTTTGTAGACGGCCGGTGCCTGCTCGCGCAGCGCTGACGGATTGGCAAGGTTCGGCGATTGGGCAAAGGCCGGCGCGGCCAGCACCGACAGCAACAGCGCAGAACCGAGCGCGACGAACGAACGACGCAGTGTCATGAAAGCTCCCTGGAACGACGTTATCGGCCGGCCTTGCCGGCGAACCTGGTCTTCAGATGAGGTAGGACCGATGCCGGCACAAACTCCGACACGTCGCCGCCCATACCGGCGATTTGGCGCACCAAGGTGGCGGTGATCGGGCGAACGCCGGGCGAGGCCGGCAAAAAGACCGTTTGCACATCCGGCGCGATCGCGCCGTTCATGCCGGCCATCTGCATTTCATAATCGAAGTCGGTTCCGTCACGCAGCCCGCGGATCAGGAGCGTCGCGCCCGCTCGCCTGGCGGCGCTCACCACCAGGTCATCGAAAGTCACCACGTCGATGGCACAGCCTGCAGCTTTCGCCAGCGGCGCGCAGACGCCTTCAAGCATCCGCTTACGCTCGTCCGCCGGAAACAACGGTGTCTTTCCGGCGTGAATGCCGATCGCCAGCACCAACCGATCGGCCAGCCGCGTGGCTTGGCGCATCACATCGAGGTGGCCGTTGGTGACCGGATCGAACGACCCGGCGTAAAGCGCGGTCCGTGGCATCCGGCGGGTCTAACCTGCCAAGGCCCTCCCGGCAAGTGCGATCTATTATAGAAGGATAAATATTCCATATATTTCAACGCAAAAGAGCAAATTCTTGAGGTTCTGATTGATCGAACAAACCACCGGGAATGTGACCCCCGTCACTGAACCTATCGCGAGCCCATGCGACAAACCCTGCAACAAGGCCGCTTCGACGGCCAAAACAGAGACAGGGGCGTGTCATGGCGAACAATATGAATCGGTCGATTTCGGCCCTCGCCGTTGCCGCGTTGGTCGCGGGAACGTTGACGGTGCTGCCGAGTTTCAGCGACCCGGTGGTGGCGAGCACGCCGATCCATCGTGGCAAGGGTGATCGCTTCGATATCCGGCCCCTTGGCGCGAAGTGCTCCGAGCAGGCCTGGCCCTATTTCGAAGCTCAGTGCCTTCGCGACAATCGCTCGGCCTCCGGTCGCGTCAGGCCGGCACGGGTGATCGCCATCGACCGGGCCGGTAACGCCGGCTGACTTGCGCTACTGAAACCGCCGCACCGCAAGGACGGCGTTCAGACCGCCGAAGGCAAACGAGTTCGACAACGCCGCGTCGATCCGCATCGGGCGCGCCTCATTGGGCACGCAGTCGAGATCGCAGGCGGGATCCGAGCCGAGATAGTTGATGGTTGGCGGCGCCAAACCTTCGCGCGCCGCCATCAGGGTCGCCACGAGTTCCAACGCACCCGCAGCGCCGAGTGCGTGCCCCACCATCGACTTGGTTGACGAAATCGCAAGTTTGGCCGCATACGGGCCGAAAATCGCTTTCAAGGCTTGGGTCTCGGTCGCGTCGTTGGCCGCGGTGCCGGTGCCGTGGGCATTGACGTACTGGATATCGGCGGGTGTAAGCCCACCATCGGCGAGTGCCGCGTCGATCGCGCGCCGCATGCCCCCCGCGTCGGGGCTGAGCAGATCGCCGGCATCCGCGCTCATACCGAAACCCACGATCTCGCCCAGGATATCCGCCGAACGCTTTTGCGCGTGCTCCAGCGTTTCGAGCACCAGGGCGGCAGCGCCCTCGCCTATCACCAGGCCCTTGCGGTCGCGCGAGAACGGCCGGCAGGTGTCGGGCGCGAGCACGCGCAGCGCCTCCCAGCCCTTCATGGTGCCGAAGGTGATGCTGGCCTCCGCACCGCCGGTAACGGCGACCGGCGCGCCGCCTGAGCGAACCATCTGGAACGCGAGCCCGATGGCGTGCGTCGCCGAGGCGCAGGCGCTGGCCACCACGAACGCCGGACCGCGTAACCCGCACATCATGGAAATCTGGCTCGCCGGCGCGTTCGCCATCATCTTGGGGATGATCAGCGGGTGCAAACGTTTGGCATTCTCGCCGTAAAGGCGCTTGTAGCTCTCGTCCAGAGTCAATTGTCCGCCGGCGCCACAGCCGATGATCGTTGCCGTCTGCTCGGACAAGCCATCTTTGAACGTCAGCCCTGACTGGGCGATCGCCTCGCGCGCGGCGATGACACCGAATTGCGATACCCGATCGAGCGAAGAAAGCTGACGCTCCTCGAAATGCTTGCCGGGGTCGTAGCCCTTGATTTCGGCGACGCCCCTTTGCGTAAGCTGGTCGGCCAAGATGATCGTTGCCGGCGCGATGCCGCAGACGCCGCGCGATAGGTTCGACCAATAGGCATCCGCCGTGTGCCCGATCGGCGACAGCACGCCCCAGCCGGTAACGACGACGCGATGGGCCATCTATGGCCGCCCGATGTGCTGCCTGATGGCCGCGATCACCTCTCCCACCGTCTCGAACTCCATGCGCGTATCGTTGGCGTTATAAGGGATCTGTATGTCGAACTTTTCCTCGAGGTCGAAAATCATTTCGACGGCCGCAAAGGAATCCAAACCGATTTCGTCCAGCCGGTCGTCCAGCATGAGTTCGTGCTCCGGCTTTCCGATCTTCTTCGCAATGATGGCCATCACGCCGCGGCTAATATCATCTGTCGCTTCGGTCATGTCGCGCCCATGCATTTTTTCGTTATCGCCGTTCAAATCCGCTTTCGCAACATTGCGGTCATCCGCAAGAACTCGCGACCGGGCATCGCCGGAAAACCGAGCCAGCGTTCGCCGGCTGGGATGTTGGACACTACGCCGCTTTTCGCTCCGACCAGTGCCCCCTTGCCGATCGTGAGATGATCGGCAATGCCCACCTGGCCGCCCAGCACGACGTGATCGCCCAGGACGACGCTGCCGGACAGACCGCATTCGGCGACGATGATGCAGTGCCGGCCGATCATGCAGTTGTGGCCGATCTGCACCAGGTTGTCGATCTTGGTGCCCTCGCCGATCACCGTATCGCCGCTGCCGCCGCGGTCGATGGTCGTATTCGCGCCGATCTCGACATTATCCTGCACAATCACCCGGCCGAGTTGCGGAACTTTCACATGACCTGCGGCGGTCGGGTGATAACGGAACCCGTCCTGGCCGATCCGGCAGCCGGCGTGGACGATCACACCGTCGCCGATCAACGCATGCACGATTGAGGCTCCGGGACCCACCGTGCACTCGCGACCGATTTGAACGTCCGGGCCGATCACCGCCGTCGCACCGATCACCGTGCCCGAGCCGATCGCGGCCCGCGGCCCGACCACCGCGCCCGGCTCGACAATCGCACCATCCTCGATCTCCGCTGTCGGGTGCACGACGGCCCCCTCGGCGATGCCCTCGCCCTCGAACACCGGGCGCGGTCGAAGCGAGTCCGGGTAAAGCGCACGCGCCACCGCCACGAAATCGCGGAACGGCGCCGCGCTGATCAAAACGGATATACCTGCCGGAGCCCGGCCCACAAACCGCTCCGTGGTCAGGCACACGCCCGCTCGCGTCGTCGCCAAGCGGTCCGTGTACTTGGCGCTATCCATGAATGTGAGGTCGGTCGGCCGCGCCCGCTCCAGCGCGGCGATGCCGGAGATCAATCGGTCCAGGTCCGCGCCCTCGCGCGGCTGAGCCTTCGTCAGAGCGACGATATCGCGGAGCGCAAGCCCTTTCGGCTGCTTGAAAAAGGTTCCATGCGTCATGGCCGGACCATATTCGATGGTCGCCGAGGGGTGAAGGGCCGGCTGCGCCCGGTCGGCGTCGCCCCCCCCCCCTGCGACAAAAAACAGTTACCGAAACAGGGGCTCAAATCGGAGCCGCGACGGCGTCGTAGGTAAACAGCCAGTCGTAGCGCGCCTTGACCTTGTCCTCCTGCCACTCCCGACTGACATACGCTTCAGCTCCTGCGGCGTTAGCCATCTCCGGATTGTGAAACCGCTTGGTATTGTCCAGGGCGGCGGCCACGCAGCGGTTCGCCCGCCCCCGCCGAGCGGCTTCATAGCGCTGGAGCGCTTGCGGCGCGATGCCGTCCTTTGCCACGCAGCGCGCCAGGACCAGTCCGTCCTCCAACGCCATGACGGCGCCCTGCGCCATCATCGGCAGCATGGAATGACAGGCATCGCCCAACAGGGTGACGCGCCCCCTGGTCCACGCCGGCATCGGCGGCCGCGCAAACAGCGCCCATTTATAGGGAACGTCCACACTGCGGATGCAGGCATGGATATCGGGATGCCAGTTGCGGAAGTCGTTGGCAAACTCGTCCCTGGTGCCCTGAACCGTCCAGGACTCCACGCGCCAGTTGTCGCGCTCCAGCAAGCCGACGAAATTCAAAAGCTCGCCGCCACGCACCGGATAGTGCACGACATGGCCGCCCGGTCCGACCCAATTGGTCCCCACGTCCATCTTGATGCCCGATGGCACACGGTCGCGCGGCACCAGGCCTCGCCATGCCACAATGCCGGTGAATTGCGGCCGATCCTCGCCGAACAACGCGGCGCGCACCTGGGACTGCACGCCATCGGCACCGACAGCAATCGCTGCCGTCACCGTTCGGCCGTTGGCAAATTGCAGCGTAACATCGCGGTCATTCTGCTCCACGCCAATGCAACGATGACCGAGGTAGACGGCGGCGGGGCGTTCCCGGCGGATCGCTTCGAGCAGGATGGAGTGCAGATCGCCCCGGTGAAACATCATATAGGGAAAGCCGTAGAGCTTGACCGACACGGCGCCGAGATCGAACAGCTTCCAGGTCTGGCCCGTGCTCCACAGCCGGATTTCCTTGCCGGCGACGACAACCCCGCGCCGTTCGACCGCCTCGCCCAGGCCGAGCGCAGAAAGGACGCGCGTGCCGTTCGAGCTGATCTGAACGCCGGCACCAAGCTCCTTCAACTCGGAAGCCTGCTCGTAGACATCCACAGCGATACCGCGCCGGATCAACGCGAGCGCGACCGCAAGACCGCCGATCCCGCCGCCCACCACCGCGACCCTGTTATTCACCACCCTGCCCGCCTTCCGCTTGTTTCCAGCCTTTTTTGAGCGCACGCTTCGACAAACGCAAGAATAGATCCTGGGATGGAAGGCGCAGCAACGGAGTATCGGCATGATCGATCGACGGACCCTGGTCGGCACTTTCGCGCTGACGCTTGCCGCGGGCACTGCCAAGGCCGAGGAGAAATACCCGAACCGCCCAATCAAGCTGGTCGTATCGTTTCCGCCGGGCGGTCCGCTCGATGTGATGGCGCGGCTGACCGCGCAGCACCTGTCCACGACGCTCGGCCAACAGATATACGTCGACAACAGGCCCGGAGCCGGAGGCACACTGGCCGGCCGCGAGGTCGCCCGCGCGGAGCCCGACGGCTACACGTTGTTGTTCGGCAGTTCCGCCGCGCTGGCCATCGGGCCGGCGCTCTATGGCAACAGCGGCTATGACCCGGTCAAAAGCTTCGCACCGATCGCGATGGTTTCGAGCGTGCCCTACGTCATGATCGGCGCAACCAACGCTCCGTTCAGGACGGTGCAGGAGTTGCTCGCCTATGCCAAAGCGCATCCGGACACGATCAATTTCGGCGTTCCCAACGGCGCGCCGCCGCACATGCTGGCAGAAATGTTCAAGATGCAGACCGGCGCCAGCGTGGCGGTCATCCCCTACAAGGGCGCATCGACGCTGATCACCGACATGCTTGCCGGCCGCATCCATGCCGGATTCGAGACGACCTCCGTGATGCTCGGCCATTTGCGCGAAGGCCACATCCGGGGGCTGGCCGTGCTTCGTGAGCAACGGCTTGCATCACTGCCGGACGTGCCGACCATGATCGAGTGCGGGGTCAAGGGTGTCGAAGGCTCGTCGTGGTCGGGCGTCCTCGCGCCCACCGGCACGAAACCCGAGATCATTGCTCTGTTACGCGCCCAGCTTCTCGACGCGCTTCGTTCGCCGGATTTCAAGGACAAGCTCGCGAAGATGAACGCCGAGGAGAAGATCATGTCGGCGGCTGAGTTCGGCTCTTTTGTTGGCTCGGAGGCCACGAGAATCGCGGCGATCATGAAGGCAGCGGGTTTGAAGGCGCAGTAGCCAGGCCGGGCGGCCGGCCGCCGCCGCAGGAAACGCCATGCCGAGCATGTCACGTCCGCCGTTGAAACATGCGCTTGCCGTCGTCGTTTGTCTGCTGGCGCTTCTGCCGCAGCCCACCGCCGCACAGAACGCCCCGACGCGTGAGGAGCTCGCCATCTACGCCGGCCTGCACGAAGCCGCGGCGAAGGGCGACGCGGCCGAAATCGAGCGGCTGGTGAAGGGCGGCGAACGGATCGACATCCAGGATTCCAAAAGCCGCACGCCGCTCCTGGTCGCAGCCTACATGAAGCACCCCGATGCGGTGCGCACTCTGCTCAAGCTCGGCGCCAACCCCGGTGCGCTCGATATCGACCGCTACGATATCGTCACCGTCGCGGCGGTAGCCAACGACCTTGCGACGCTTAAGGCCGCACTCGAAGGTGGCGCCAGCGCCAAGAGCATCACCAGCCGCTACAACGGCACCGCGCTGATCGCGGCGGCGCATCTCGGCCATGCCGAAGCGGTGAAGATGCTGATCGCCGCGAAGGCACCGCTCAACCACGTCAACAATCTCGGATGGACCGCGCTGATGGAAGCCGTCGTGCTCGGCAACGGCGGCTCCGGCCATACGGCCTCCGTCCGAGCCCTCGTCGAGGCCGGCTGCGACGTCAACATCGCCGACCGCCAAGGCATCACACCGCTGCAGCATGCGCGCCGCCGCGGCTATGTCGAGATGGCGCGCATCCTGGAAAACGCGGGGGCGCGATAAGACCAAAGGGTTAGGGAGGCACCAATGTTGGCGCGACGAACGTTTCTCTACGGCGCGGCCGCCGTTCTCGGCGCGGCACCGCACGGTGTCCATGCGCAAAGTTATCCAAACCGCACCGTCAAAATCATCGTACCAACACCAGCCGGCGGCCCGGTCGATACGATGGCGCGGGTGATCGCCAACGCGCTGCCGCCCATCCTCGGCCAGCCGGTGGTGATCGAAAACCGCGCCGGAGCCGGCAACACCATCGGCTCAAAGGCGGCCGCGACCGCGGACCCGGACGGCTATACGCTGATCTATACCGCAGCAAGCGGACTGATCATGAGCCCCATGCTTTACAAAAGCGCGGGCTATACCGCCGACGACTTCGCGCCGGTTGCGATCCTCACCGAGACGCCGATGGTCCTCGTCGTGCATCCGTCGGCCAAAGCCAAAACGCTCGCCGAGTTGATCGCACTCGCCAAGGCCAACCCCGGTAAGCTCAATTATTCCACCGGCGGCGCGGGGACGCTGCCGCATCTCACCGCCGAATTGTTCAAGGCGCTGTCGGGAACGCAAATCACCCATGTACCCTATCACGGCGGCGGACCTGCGCTCGCCGATGTGGTCGCGGGCCAGGTGCAGATGACGTTCGACACGGTCGGCACCTCGCTCGGCTTCATCCGCGACGGCAAGCTGCGGGCACTGGCGCTGGTCGGCCCCGAGCGCGTGGCCGAGCTTCCGGACGTCCCGGCGATGCCCGAGCTTGGCTTCCCGACCGTCATCACCGGCGCTTGGACCGCGCTGCTCGCGCCAAAAGCAACCCCGCCCGATGTGATCGCCCGTCTCAACGCGGCCTGTAACGCGGCATTGAAGACGCCGGCGATCGAGGCCGCGCTGAAGCGGCTCGGCGCGCAACCGCGCGGCGGCACCCCCGACGCCCTGGCGAAGGTCATCAAGAGCGATACCGAGAAGTGGGGACCGATCGTCAAGCAACTCGGATTAAAAGCGAGTTGAACATACGCTGACGCCCGGCGACCCTGCCAAAAAAAGCGGGCCCGATCCGATGTCCCCGGAGCGGGCCCGCATTATTGGCGGTTCGGACGATTATTGCCCCTTACGCCGCTCGATACGCGCGTTGTCGATCACGGACCGCCACTTCGGAATCTCGGCAACGAGGCGGTCATGTAATTCCTGCGGCGTGGAACCGCCCATCTCGACACCGAGATCGAGCGCTTTCTTTACGACCTCAGGGTCGGCCAGAGCGTCCTTCAAAGCGGCATTGAGCTTGGCGATCGGCTCCTGCGGCGTTCCCGCGCGGACAAACAGGCCGCTCCAGGACGTCACGGCAAAGTCGCCGCCGCCGGCTTCCTTCACCGTCGGCACGTTCGGCGAATAGGCCGTGCGCTTGGCGCCCGACGTCGCGAGCGGGATGAATTTCTTCGCTTCGATGCCGCCGCGCACGGGCGGATAGAATTCGGCTGCCAGTTGGACGTCGTTACGCTCGAGGCCGATCAGAACCTCGCCGCTGTTGCGGAACGGCACGATGGCAACGTTTAGCCCGGTGCTGGACTTGAACAGCTCCATGCCGAGGTTTTGCGAGGAACCCGCCAGGATGGTGCCGACGTTCAATTGGCCCGGCTTTTCCTTGGCCGCCTTGATGAAGTCGCCCAGTGTCTTGTATGGCGAATTCCGTGCGACCACAAAGGTCAGGTCGAAGTAACCGAGGCTCGACACCGCCGCGAAATCCTTGACCGGATCGTAGGGCAGCCGCTCGAACAGGTTCACGCTCATCGCCGTGGCGCTGGCCATGTAGCTCAACACATAGCCATCGGCCGGAGCCTGAAGCGCGGTGCGCGCGGCGTTGATGCCTCCCGGACCGGGATAATTCTCGACGATGAAACGCTGGCCGAGCTTATCGCCGAGCTTTTCGGCGACGAGGCGCGTGATGACATCGGCAACGCCGCCGGCACCAAACGGTAGAATGACGCGGACAGGTCGGTCGGGATAGTTCTGCTGCGCGGCGAGCGGCTGTGCGCTCATAGCGAGCGACACCGCCAAGAGACACGCGCCCAGCCCAGCCTTCAACGATCTATCCATACGCTTTCCCCCCAACATCCAGATCTCCATACGTTCACAGGGCAAACTTCATCAGATCTTCGCGCACGAGGCATCAACTCTCCCCGCGGCCGGACGATCACTCATCCCGGACGTCGCGGCGCACCGATACTTTCGGCGCCTCGAGGTAGTACGCCGAGCGATCGTCGATGACGGCTTGCTGGGGCCGCTCCTGGTTCGCGTCGGCGATAGGCGTCGCGCCTTCCGGCGAAACATATCGCGAAATGCGGCGCTCCTCGGCCGTGATGGCGACCGAGAAAATGTCCGGACGGTTGTAGTGGCCTGCGAAATCGTGAATGAGCTTGGGGATGATGACGTCTTGCGTATCGACATCGCAGTAGAGAATGCCTTCGCCCGGCCCCATCGGCCCGGCCACCAGCTTGCCACGCGGCCCGGCGATGCAGGTGCCGCCGACGTTCTTCAGTTTCTCGAGCTGGACGCGGTCCTTGGGCGACGGATCGTAGGCCTCGATCAGTTCATCGGTCACGATAGCGCATGAACTGATGACAAACGCCTTGAGCTGGTAGGCAAGGCTTCGCGCGGCAAGGATGGAGCTGTCCTCCATGTCCGAGGTCGGGCTGAAGTGGGCCGGCCATGACGCGACGTGGACAACGGGATAGTCCACGGCGATAGCGAATTGCGCGAGCGGGTTTGAGTTCTCACCGCAAATCAAACCGCTGAGCGCGCCGAAATGCGTCTGCACCGCTTGCAGCGTGCCGCCAGCCCCTCCAGTGTGGACCAGCCGCTCGCCGTTGGTCGGCACCAGCTTCTGGTGCTTGCCGAGAATCTGCCCCGTGCGATCAATGAAAAGCTGCGTGTTCCACATGGTCGAGGTGGTGCGCGGCCGCTTCTCGTTGATGCCGATAACGGCAACGACATTGGCGTCGCGGCACGCCTCGCAAAGCCGGTCCGTCGCCGGACTCGGAATCTCGACGGCGTTCTTGAACAACTCGCGGGAGAACCGCAGCGCCTGCTCGCCGACGCCATTGATGTAGTTGAACCAGCCGGGGTGCGTCGGAATGAAGCCTTCGGGAAACCCGATGACATCGGCTCCGTTCTCCCCGGCTTCTTTGATCAAGCGGCAGGCTTTTTCGACCGAGCCTTCACGGTCGAGAAAAACCGGAGCAGCTTGAACGGCCGCCAAACGCAACTTCTTGTAATTGTCACCCACGACGCAGATCCTTCCATTCAGCGAACATGCGCCGCACTATACATGCGCTTGCGTCGATCACCTTGCGACATTTTTGAGAATGACGCGACCCGCGTCAGGCGCGTTCACCGCGCGCCGGTCTTTCACCTGCAACGGTGCGTTTGCATCGCAGCGTCACGCGGGAGTTGCGCGCAAGACCACCGGGCTCAACCCATCGTTTGCAAATCGGATGCGCGAAGTCCTGTCATCGCAGGGTCTTCTTTTCTGGAAGCACACGCCATCATGCGCGAACACGACCGGCACATTTTTTAACGACGGGATGGATTGCCGATAGGCAGCGACGCAACACAACGCCGTTCTTAGAACGGCCATGCTCGGCAATGACGCCGCATGGCGCTCTCGCCAGAACATGAGACGCGATAGAAGGACGCCACCACAATCGACAGTCGCAATGGCCGGTCATCTTTGCCCGATTGCATTTGCCCAATCGCGTTTGCTTGGGCGCACCGGCCGAAGCGGCATCGGCTCCGCCGGTTACGCCTCAGTCGGCGCCACCGTGACCGTTGCCGTTGCCATTGCCGTTGCCATTTCCGTTGTCGTCGCCCTCTTCGCCGATCCGTTCAACCGATACCACCTTCTCACCCTCGGCGGTGTCGAACACGATCACGCCCTGGGTCGAGCGGCCGGCAATGCGGATGCCGTTGACCGACGTGCGGATCAGCTTGCCGCCGTCCGTTACCAACATGATCTGGTCGGATTCTTCCACGGGGAACGAGGCGACGACCTCGCCGGTCTTACCGGTCACCGACATCGCGGTAATGCCTTTGCCGCCGCGTCCTGTGGTGCGATACTCGAACGACGACGAACGCTTGCCGAATCCCTGTTCGGACAGCGTCAGCACGAACTGCTCGGCCGCCGACAATTCAACATAACGCTGCTCGCCGAGTTCCATCGTGCTGGCAGCGACCTCCTGCGCCTCGTCGGCGTCCACGGCCTCCGGCTCGTCGCCGTTCTGACCGCGCCGCACCGCGCCGGCGCGCTTCAGATACGCGATGCGTTCCTCGGAGCTGACATCCATATGACGCAGGATCGACTGCGAGATCACGCGGTCGTCCTTGGCCAGGTTGATGCCGCGCACGCCCATCGAGGTCCGGCCCGAGAACACGCGCACATCGGTGACCGGGAAGCGAATGCAATGACCCGCAGCGGTCGTCAGCAGCACGTCGTCCCTCTCGGTGCAGATTTGCACATCGAGGATGCCTTCGCCCTCCGCGAGCTTCATGGCGATGATGCCCGAGCGCCGGACATCGACGAAATCGGAAAGCTTGTTCCGCCGCACCGTGCCCTTGGTGGTGGCGAACATGACGTCGAGGTTGCCCCACGTCGTCTCATCCTCGGGCAGCGGCAGAATCGAGGTCATCAGCTCGCCCTGCTCGATCGGCAGGATATTGATGAGCGGCTTGCCGCGCGCCTGCGGCGCCGCCAGCGGCAGCCGCCAGACCTTCTCCTTGTAGACGCGGCCACGCGAGGAGAAGAACAGCACAGGCGTGTGCGTCGAGGCGACGAACAGCCGCGACACGAAATCCTCGTCGCGGGTCTGCATGCCGGAGCGGCCCTTGCCGCCACGCTTCTGCATCCGATAGGTCGAGAGCGGCACGCGCTTGACATAACCGAGATGGGACACCGTGACGACCATGTCCTCGCGCTGGATCAGGTCCTCGTCCTCGACCTCGCCCTCCTGCTCGACGATCACGGTGCGGCGCGGAGTGGCGAACTCGTCCTTCACCGCCGCCAGCTCTTCCTTGACGATGGACTGGATGCGCGCGCGCGAACGCAGAATGTCGAGGTAGTCGCTGATCTCGGCGGCGAGCTTGTCCAGCTCGTCCTTGATCTCGTCGCGACCGAGCGCAGTCAGACGCTGCAGGCGCAAGTCGAGGATCGCTTTGGCCTGCTCCGCCGACATCCGATACGTGCCATCCTCGGAAATCCGGTGACGCGGATCGTCGATCAAGAGCAACAGAGCTTCAACATCGCGCGCCGGCCAATCGCGGCTCATCAAGCTTTCGCGCGCCTCGTTGGCGTCCTTCGATCCGCGGATGAGCTTGATGACTTCATCGATATTGGCCACGGCGATGGCGAGGCCGACGAGCACATGGGCACGGTCGCGCGCCTTGGCGAGCCGGAAGCGCGTGCGCCGCGACACCACGTCCTCGCGGAACGCGACGAAAGCCGTCAGCATGTCCTTGAGGTTCATCACCAACGGGCGGCCGCCATCGAGCGCCACCATGTTGGCGCCGAAAGAAGTCTGCAACGGTGTGAAGCGATAGAGTTGGTTGAGCACGACGTCCGGCATCGCCTCGCGCTTCAATTCGATGACGACGCGATAACCCTGCCGGTCGGATTCGTCGCGCAACTCGGCGATACCGTCGATCTTCTTCTCGCGCACCAGTTCGGCCATGCGCTCGATCATCGAGGCCTTGTTGACCTGGAACGGGATCTCCGAGATGACAATCGCCTCGCGCTCCTTGCGGATGGTTTCGATCTCGACCTTGCCGCGCATCATGATCGAGCCGCGGCCGGTGTGATAGGCGCTATGGATGCCGGAGCGGCCAAGAATGAGGCCCCCGGTCGGGAAGTCCGGCCCCGGCACGATCTTGATGAGTTCGTCGATCGACAGGGCCGGGTCGTCGATCAACGCGATGCAGGCGTCGATGACCTCGCCGAGGTTATGCGGCGGAATGTTGGTCGCCATGCCGACGGCGATGCCGCCGGCGCCGTTGACCAGGAGATTGGGAAAGCGTGCCGGCAGAACGACCGGCTCTTTTTCGTTGCCGTCGTAGTTCGCCTGGAAGTTGACCGTGTCCTCGTCGATATCGGCGAGGATCGACATCGCGGGCTTCGCCAAGCGGCATTCGGTGTAGCGCATCGCCGCCGGCGCATCGCCGTCCACCGAGCCGAAGTTGCCCTGGCCGTCGATCAGCATCAGGCGCATCGAGAAGTCCTGCGCCATGCGCACCAGCGCATCGTAGATCGCGCTGTCGCCGTGGGGGTGATATTTACCCATCACGTCGCCGACGACGCGGGCCGACTTGACGTATTTCTTGTCGGGCGTATGGCCCTGTTCGTGCATCGAATAGAGGATGCGCCGATGCACCGGCTTGAGGCCGTCGCGCACATCGGGCAGCGCGCGCGACACGATCACGCTCATCGCGTAATCGAGATAGCTGCGCTTCATCTCCTCCGCGATGGAGACGGGACGGACGTCTGAAGGCAGTCCGGCGGGGGGATTTTCAGCGTCGGCCAAGGGGTAAAATCCTAATCAATGGGGCCCGGGCGGGCAGCGCGATTCGCGATCGAATCCGCATCGGCCTTGATAGCCGATCCAAGCTCGCGAGGCCACCCGAAATCACGCCATTTACGTATGATTTTCCAATTCAAATTCAATAGGTTGGTCGCAAGATCGGGCAACGGATGGACATGAGGCGCGCACCACCCCGAAGCACCCGAAATTCCACACCGTGGACGGACCCTCGCCCGCTCCGTAGGGTCGGGTCATGCTGACCGCATTCATGCCGACCGAGTTCCTGATCTCCGCCCTCGTCACGCTCATGGTCGTGGTCGATCCGGTCGGCTTGGCGCCGACATTCCTTGCCGTCACCGAACGATTGCCGCCAAAGCTTCGGAACCAAGTCGCGCTGCGCGCCAGCCTGATCGCGGGGGCGATCATGATCGGCACAGCGCTGATCGGCGATTGGTTGTTGCGGCAGCTTGGCATCACGTTGCCGGCGTTCCGCATCGCGGGCGGCCTCCTGCTGTTCGCCGTCGCGTTCGAGATGGTGCTCGGTCTGCGGCTCGAGCGCGCGTCCAAAGACGCGGAACAGGCTGTCGAGGAACATTGGCACCACATGGCCGCCTTCCCGCTCGCCATTCCGCTCATGGCCGGGCCCGGCGCCATCACCGCGACCATTCTGCTCGCCGGCCAGGCCGCTTATCGGCCGCAATGGCTTGCTGTGCTGCTCGTGGTCATCGTCACGGTCACGGCATCCTGCTTGGTGACGTTCCTTGCCGCGGGGCGGATCGGGAAGCTGCTCGGCGTCACCGGCAATGTGGTGCTGACGCGATTGCTTGGCGTGATCCTCGCCGCCCTCGCCATCCAATACATCGTCGATGGTGCGCGCGCCGCATTCGGGATGTAAGCACCGAAATTGTAAGTGCAGAGATTATAAGTGCGAAGACTGCTAGGGCTTCCACAACATCAGCGCAAAGATCGCGATCACGCCCATAAAGGCCGGCCAGCCGAGATAGAACCAGATACGGTAGTAGCCATGATAGCGGGCGGGCAGCGCCGTCCGCTTGCGCGCCGCCACAAGCGCCATGTCGCGCATCTTCAGTTGCAGCCACACCACCGGCAGCCAGCACAACCCAACGAAGACGTAGAGAACAAGCGTCGCCCTGATCCAGAAGCTCGACATCGGATAGCCGGACAACACGGCGAGCCCCCAGCCGGTCAGCGGCTGCAACACCACTGCCGTCGCCGTAAACAGCGCATCGCCAATCACCACCATCCGTGCCGTATGAGCGATCGCGGCCGGATCGCCGGTGCGGTGCGCCATGAACATGAAGAAGGCGATCCCAAGCCCCGTACCGAACAGAACGGCAGCGCCGAGAATATGAATGAGCTTCAGCGTGAGCAACAGATGCGTCATCGCTCATCCAGGATTGCGAGCGTGAACAGCATGACAATCAGCAACGGGATGACCTTTAGGAACGGCCCCAGTGGGTCGCCCCAGAGCTGCGGCGCAAGCGCGGTTCCGATGATGAGGTAAGCCACCGTTGCCGCCAGCATGATTTGCAACACCGGCCGCGACGCACCCCGCACCAGCAGCAACAAGCCAAGAACGCAATCGAACAGCGCTCCGCCGATCAGCAGCGGATTGAGCCACGTCGCGGTGAATCCGGCCGCTGTCAGGTGGCCAAGCGCAGCGTCGCGCCCCGGCCAGAGCGCAACCACCCCGCTCGCGAACCAGAACAGCGCCAGCCCCGTGATCGAAAGCGGCTTGAGCCAGAACAGCCGCGCAAACCAGCGATCGGCAACACCGGACGGCTGCTGCGCCAGGATGTCCTCGAAGCTTTTCGGCTGGATGCCGGTCGCCGCGATCCAGGGCGCCGGCTCGCCGACCACGCCGGCGGCAAGCTGCCGGAGCGACGTCGCGCGCACCGCACTCCGCCAACCAAGATGACCCAGCATGTCGGCCAGGGCGGCGACCGCGCTTCCGAGCGCCCGTGGAATCCGCCACGTCCGCCGCGGCCAGAAGCCGAGCCAGGCACGCAGCCCGCCGACGATGCTTGCAAGCGTCAGCACTTGCGGATGCGCTACATCCCATTTCATGTCGGTCTTGGCATCCGGCGCCAGGCACCGCGCCACGGTTTCGGCCACGTCGTCAACACTGACGACCTGCACCCGCGCATCGGGTTCGATCAGCGGCGTTATCAGCGGCAGCCCGGCAACACCTCGAAGCATCGCCGTGCCGCCGTAGACCACTGGAGCCAGCACCAAGCCCGGCCGCAAGATCACCCATTCCAAGCGCCGCCCTGTCAGGTCGTCCTCGGCCGCGGCCTTGCTGCGGGCGAACAGCGTCGGTGCCAGACGCGACGCGCCAATGACCGAGATATGGACGACGCGGCGCACACCGGCTTGCTCGCAGGCGGCAAACAGCGCGGTGGTGGCTTCGACCTGGATGCGCTGCACGTCGTCGCCTGCGCCGTCCTGCAGAACGCCAACGCAATTCACCACCGTGTCGATGCCTTCGAGCAACGGCAGCCAGTCGCCGGCGAGCGTCAGGCGGCGATAATCGGCTTCAATCCATTGAGCATAAGGGGCTCGCAACCGGGCGGAAGCGACGGTGCGACCGGCCGCGATCAACTCGTGACCGTCGCGATGCAGCCGCGCCAGACATGCAGCGCCGATCAGGCCGTACGCTCCCGTCACCAGCACGCGCATGACGAACGCCCCGTCAAACCGTCATGCCGGCAGCGGCAACAATGTCGGCCGGCCTCGGTACGCTCAGAACGGAATCTCGTCGTCCATGTCGGCGCGCTTGCCCGCGCCGGCCATCGCCGGTTTGCGCGCCGGCATCGCACCCTGCGAGCCGAAATCGCCCTCGGCGATGTCCCCGCCGCCCCCGCTCCGGGTGTCGAGCATGGTGAGTTGCGAATTGAAGCCCTGCAGCACCACCTCGGTCGAGTATTTCTCGACGCCATCCTTGTCGGTGTACTTGCGTGTCTGCAACTGGCCCTCAAGATAAACCTTCGAGCCCTTCTTCAGGTACTGCTCGGCGATCCGACAAAGCCCCTCGTTGAAGATTACGACGCGGTGCCACTCGGTCTTTTCGCGCCGCTCGCCGCTCGTCTTGTCGCGCCAGCTTTCCGACGTCGCGATCCGCAAATTAGCGATCGGCCGCCCGTCTTGCGTACGCCGGATTTCCGGGTCCGCACCGAGGTTGCCGATCAGGATCACCTTGTTCACCGAGCCCGCCATGACGCTCTCCTGCTCCGCTCCATCGTGTGGAGCTTCATTGCCGCCGCGCGCCGCACAAGGAAGCCCGCTCGCTCGCCTGCAAACTAGTGCGCGGCCGGCGCGCCACAAGCATCTTCGCGTTTATCCACAAGCAGCAGGGCTTTCGACGCCGGCAATCTGTATGTTCTCTATTTGTTCCTAGCACGATGCCGACCGGCCCGCAAGCAGTCCGTCGCCGGGGCGCCCTGACGATCCGGCGCTTTCCACAGCACCAAGCGGAACATTTTTCCGCCGGGTTTTACAATACCTCCCATTCGCTCTCCGAGTCGTTTCATCGCGAATACCCATTATCGCTGCTCACGCGCGTCATCTTCTATGGGAGTTCTTTTCGCGATAAAGGGAACAAGGACCTTGGTTCCATCGTCGCATTTGCGCCGCATCCTCGCCGCCTCATCGTCACGGGGAACAAATCCGGCGTTGCATTTGTGCGACCTTTTCAAGCGACTCGATCTCTACAGTTGTGCCCATCACATACGCGCCGCAGCGGCGCTTCAGTGGAGGTGCACATGAAAAAGTTATTGCTTGCGGGGGTCGGGCTGCTGTCGCTCGTCGCGACATCCGCCATTGCTGCAGACCTGCCGGCGCGCATGCCGACCAAGGCTCCGGCTCCTTACGTTCCGGCAGCCTACAATTGGAGCGGCTGGTATCTTGGTATCAATGGCGGCTACGGCTGGGGCGGCTCGGACTGGGGCGATGCGCTCGGACCGATTTCCGGCAAGTTCGATGTCAGCGGCGGCCTGATCGGTGGCACGCTGGGCGTCAACTGGCAGAGCGGCGCGTGGGTGTTCGGCCTTGAAGGCGATGGCGACTGGAGCGATCTGCGCGGCAGTACCGCGTGCGCCGTCGGCATTTGCGAGACGCGCAACAATTGGCTGGCAACCGTGCGCGGCCGTGTCGGTTATTCGTTTGATCGGTTCCTGCCTTATGTGACCGGCGGTCTGGCCTTGGGTGACGTCGAGGCTTCGACTCCGGGCTTCCCGAGCGACAGCGAGACGCGCGCTGGTTGGACGGTTGGCGCAGGCGTCGAGTGGGCCCTCGCCGGTGCATGGACGGCGAAACTCGAATACCTGCACGTCGATCTTGGCGACATGTCGTGCGGCGTGATCGCCTGCGGCGGCTTCGGTCCGACCAAGGTGAAGTTCGACGCCGATGTCGTGCGCGCCGGCATCAACTACCGCTTCTCCGGCCCGACAAGCCTCGGCGGCGGGTATCCCGGCGGTTATTGATCCGTGGACTACGGGGGTGAGGACGCGGGGGCCGGCCATGTGCCGGCCCCTTGCATTTGGTGGGTGACGTATTTCAGGCGGTCCTGTCCACAAGCAATCCTAGGAAGCACAGCCGGGGCTGGCGGAACGACCTCGTTCTTATTACGTTCGCACTCAAGACATCGCGTGCCGAGCCGCGCCTGAAACCGCACCCTTTCCGGATTCCATGAACGATCTTTTCGACAAGAGCCGGCGCGCCGGCGCCCGCATTTCGGACCAGCGCGCGCAGCAGAGCCATGACCGCCGCACCATCGCCATCCGAGGGGCACGCGAGCACAACCTCAAGAGCGTTGACGTCGAGATCCCACGCGACCGGCTCGTGGTGTTCACCGGCTTGTCGGGTTCCGGCAAGTCTTCGCTCGCCTTCGACACCATCTACGCCGAGGGTCAGCGCCGCTACGTCGAGTCACTCTCCGCCTATGCCCGGCAATTCCTGGAGATGATGCAGAAGCCGGACGTCGATCAGATCGACGGCCTGTCGCCCGCCATCTCCATCGAGCAGAAAACCACCTCGAAGAACCCGCGCTCGACGGTCGGTACCGTCACCGAGATCTACGACTACATGCGGCTGCTCTGGGCGCGTATCGGCGTGCCCTATTCGCCCGCGACCGGCCTGCCGATCGAGAGCCAGACCGTGTCGCAGATGGTGGACCGGGTGCTGGCGCTGCCCGAGGGCACGCGCATCTACGTGCTGGCGCCGGTCGTGCGCGGCCGCAAGGGCGAGTACCGCAAGGAGCTCGCCGAGTTCCTGAAGAAGGGCTACCAGCGCGTCAAGATCGACGGGGCGTTCTACGAGATCGGCGAGGTCAAGCCGCTCGACAAGAAGTTCACCCACGACATCGACGTGGTGGTGGACCGCCTGGTGGTGCGGCCCGACATCACGACGCGGCTCGCGGATTCGCTGGAGCAATGCCTCAAGCTCGCCGACGGCATGGCGGTTGTCGAGTTGGCCGATGCGCCGGCCTCATCCTTCGAGACGCGCGCTGCGCGCGCCCCTCAGGATGAGGAGCAAGGTCAGATGCGTACGGCAAAGCCTCGTCCTGAGGAGGCCCGAAGGGCCGTCTCGAAGGACGAGGGCAAGAAGGCCAAGATCCACGCGCAGCTCGACGGGCCCAAGCGCATCATCTTTTCCGAGAAGTTCGCCTGCCCGGTGTCCGGCTTCACGATTTCCGAGATCGAGCCGCGGCTGTTCTCGTTCAACAATCCGTTCGGCGCGTGCCCGGCCTGCGGCGGGCTTGGCGTCGAGCAACACATCGACGCCGATCTGGTGATCCCCGACAAGGACGCGACGCTGCGCAAGGGCGCCATCGCGCCGTGGGCGAAGTCGTCGTCGCCCTATTACGTCCAGACGCTTGAGGCGCTGGGCAAGCATTACAAGTTCACGCTCGACACCAAGTGGAAGGACCTCGGCAAGAAGACCCAGGACGCGATCCTCTATGGTTCCGGCGACGACGACATCAAGTTCGTCTACGACGACGGCATGCGCAGCTACCAGACCAAGAAGCCGTTCGAGGGCGTCATCACCAACCTCGAGCGCCGCTTCAAGGAAACCGAGAGCGAGTGGGCGCGTGAGGAACTGCAGAAGTATTTCACCGACATTCCCTGCGAGGTGTGCAAGGGCTTCCGCCTCAAGCCCGAGGCGTTGTGCGTGAAGATCGCCGGCCTGCACATCGGCAATGTCTCTGAAATGTCGGTGAAGCGCGCCGGCGAATGGTTCGAGGCGCTGCCCGCCCAGCTCAACGCCAAGCAGAACGAGATCGCCGTTCGCGTGCTCAAGGAAATCCGCGACCGGCTGCGATTCTTGGTCGATGTCGGTCTGGAGTATCTGACGCTGGCGCGCTCGTCCGGCACGCTGTCGGGCGGCGAGAGCCAGCGCATCCGGCTCGCCTCGCAGATCGGCTCCGGCCTCACCGGCGTGCTCTACGTGCTCGACGAGCCGAGCATCGGCTTGCATCAGCGCGACAACGCCCGGCTTCTCGAAACGCTGAAGCGCCTGCGCGACCTCGGCAACACCGTGATCGTGGTCGAGCACGACGAGGACGCCATCCGCACCGCCGACCATGTGCTCGACATCGGCCCCGGCGCCGGCATCCACGGCGGCCATGTGGTGGCCGAAGGCGGCGTGGACGACCTGATCGCCGCGCCGGACTCATGGACCGGCAAATATCTCTCCGGCGAACTGGTGGTGCCGATCCCTGAGCGGCGGCCGCCCAACCCGCGCCGCGCGCTCAAGGTCGTCAACGCCCACGGCAACAACCTCAAGAATATCACCGCCGAAATCCCGCTCGGCGTGCTGACTTGCGTCACCGGCGTGTCCGGCGGCGGCAAGTCCACGTTCCTGATCGACACGCTCTACAAGGCACTGGCGCGGCGCATCAATGGCGCGAGCCAGGCCCCCGCCCCGCACGACCGCATCGAGGGTCTGGAGCACCTCGACAAGATCATCGACATCGACCAGTCGCCCATCGGCCGCACGCCTCGCTCCAACCCCGCGACCTACACCGGCGCGTTCACGCCGATCCGCGAATGGTTCGCAGGGCTTCCCGAAGCCAAGGCGCGCGGCTACGAGCCCGGCCGCTTCTCCTTCAACGTCAAGGGCGGCCGCTGCGAGGCGTGCCAGGGCGACGGCGTCATCAAGATCGAGATGCACTTCCTGCCCGACGTCTACGTCACCTGCGATGTCTGCAAGGGCAAGCGCTACAACCGCGAAACGCTCGAGGTGCTGTTCAAGGGCAAGTCCATCGCCGACGTGCTCGACATGACGGTCGAGGAGGCGCTGGACTTCTTCAAGGCGGTGCCGAAGGTGCGCGACGTGCTGGCGCTCCTGCACCGCGTCGGTCTCGACTATCTCAAGGTCGGCCAGCAGGCGACGACCCTGTCGGGCGGCGAGGCGCAGCGCGTCAAGCTCGCCAAGGAATTGTCGAAGCGCGCCACCGGCCGCACGCTCTACATCCTCGACGAGCCGACCACGGGCCTGCATTTCCACGACGTGGCCAAGCTGCTCGAGGTGCTGCACGAGCTGGTCGAGGGCGGCAACACCGTGGTGGTGATCGAGCACAATCTCGAGGTCATCAAGACCGCCGACTGGATCATCGACCTCGGCCCCGAAGGCGGCGACGGCGGCGGCGAGATCGTCGCCATCGGCACGCCGGAGGATGTGGTGAAAGAGAAGCGCAGTTATACGGGCGCGTTCCTCGAGCCGGTGCTGGCGCGGAAAAGCGCGGGTGGCGGGAAGAGGAAGAGGGTCGAGGCGGCGGAGTGAAATCAAAACGGCCCATGAGAAGAAAGGACTTTTTCAATCTCATATTCGTTGCTCTTCGTTACAACATGACGCACACCGAGGTGCCGCGCGCGCTGCGCGAGAGCGGCATCGGCACCAGGCTCGTGCTCGGCACGCTCGCGGACATTCGCGCACGCGGCCTGAAGGTGCGGCCGCAATGCTCGTTCGTGCGCCACGTCATCGCGCGGCATCCCGAGGTTGCCGATCTCGTGGTGTGAGCGCGGCCCGCCGATACGCTTCCCGCACATTCACGGCACGCCGCCAGCCACATTATCAGCACAATGCCGGTCCGCAATGGGCGCCTTGTCCGAACAGGGAGAGCGCCATGTCGGTTGCCCGCGTTACGGAAATCATTTCCAGTTCCAAGACCAGTTTTGAAGACGCCATCGCCACGGGCATCGCCCGCGCGGTGAAGACCCTGAAGAACGTAGAGGGAGCCTGGGTCAAGGATCAGAAGATCGTGGTCGAGAACGGCAAGATCGCCGAGTATCGCGTTGACCTCAAAGTTACGTTCATTCTGACCGATTAAGGCGCACCGGACTATCCTCCGCTCCCGAGCGCCGGTGAAGCATCACGACGCCGCACCACCGACGCCGCGGCAGCGGCGTTGCGTTCCGCGGCGGCGGGTTACGGCACCAACCGGCGAAACCATTCGGCGCTCCCCGCGTTCGTCTTGCACCCTGTCACGAACGTTTCGGAGGCGGCATCGTGCGCGCATTGCTGTCTGCCCTCACCGTGGTTTCGGTCCTCGGCCTCGTGACGCCCGCGCTGACAGCGCCCGCGTTTGCCGATGCCGGTTCGGGCCGCTCGATTTACCGGGCGCTCGACGTCGCCCGGTCGTCCGGCATGGTCGGCTTCAAGGAAATCCAGTTCTCCGATGGCAAGTGGGAAATCGAAGGCCGCGATCCGCGCGGCAAGACCATCAACATGGTCGTCGATGCGTTGACCGGCGCGGTGCTGCGCTTCAACCGGGATTATTGAGGCGGCCCAACGGCTGCCGTTGCGCACCGAACAGTGTGGACGGACTGGTTGCGCCTCTCGGCCTTCCAGCCCCGCATCTGATTGTTTTATCGCGTCGATTCAATGCGCCCGAACGCACTGGCTTCTCAGAGCACAGGCGTCCGGGCGTATTGCATCGTGTCGTGTCGGCGTTACTTCATCTGCCCGTGTTGGGCCATGCAGGCGCCGAACTCTTCGCCCTGGGTCACGCCCCAAGTCGTCTGCGGATACTTTGCCGCATACGCTGCGCATTCGCGGATCGCGGCCGCCCGCGCTGGGCTGACGCCCGCCTCGTCGGCGTTGCGCAGATAAGTCCGCGCCGACGCCGGCATGGCCGACGCAGCCACCGCGGCGCCGATCGCGAACGCGGCCACAGTCTTCTTCACATCGATCATGGTCATTCTCCGTTGCTAGGTTCTGCTTGTTGCCGCCCCCAATCCGGTGGATCGATCGTCCGGGCGCACAGCCCCGCTCGCGCGGCGAAAGCCACGACGATGGCATCTGCGATGAACAGAGAAACGATCGAGGCGCGGCTTACGCCACGCCGGACAGGCGATCAGCTTTCGTCACGATCGAAACGCGGCAGGACACGGAAGCGGGCTTCTTCATGCATCGACTCTCCAAACAGCAGCCCCTCGCGCGCTGAAATAGTCGCAGCGCCCCGCGCCACCACCGGCGTGTGTGCAGTGCGGCATTGCGTTGCGTGCATTGCAAAATGTCGAGGCCTGTCATTATCGGGTCACACGGTGCGCAGGCACCGCTGGATGCGGAAAGATGGCATTCTGTGCGGAAAGAGAATGGCCAAGAGAATAGCCAAGAGAATGGAAATGGCGCCGCCCCAGAACCGCCCGGAATGTTTCGTTCCGTCGCGAGCCTGCGCGGGGGCAAAGGCGACGATCCGATTTGCGGGGGAATGCAGCGTCATGCGGTTTGCAGCGCCAATTCTTGCTTTGATTTTGTTGTTCGCTTGGCCAACATCCGGTGCCCACGCCGTGAACGACAGCGATATCGAGACGTTGATTTCGCAGCAGCTCATGCCGGTCATGCTGGGCGAGGACAACATCGGGGGCGTTGCCGTCGCCGTGCACATCGAAGGCCGCACGCTGTTCTTCAATCGCGGCTTCGCCGACATGACGAGCCGCCGTCCGGTGACGTCGGACTCGCTGTTCAATCTCGGCTCCGTCCGCAAGATCCTGGAGGCCGCGATCCTCGCGCAGGCAGCGAGCCGGAACGAATTAAGCCTCGACGCCCCGGTGGCAAAATACGTCACCGAATTGCAGCGCGGCGGCGCGATCCGCGAGGTCACGCTCGGCCAGCTCGCAACGCATACGTCGGGCCTGCTGCTGCCGACCGATCATCCGCCGTGGCCGACCGAGCATTACAAGCTGGCCGATTTCATCCGCGTTCTCAATGCCTGGACGCCAGCCCCCGGCGAGGCGCCCGGCCGCCAGCGCACATACACCCACGCCGGCTACGTGCTGCTGCAACTCGCGCTCGAGCGTCGATTCAAGATGCCCATCGGGGAGTTGTTCGCGCAGCGCATGCTCAACCCGCTCGGCATGACGCATACGGTGTTGCCGGAAAATCCGCATAAGGGCTCGCACCCACCCCTGCCGGGCGCAGTGCAAGGCTACGGCGAGGACGGCCAGCCGATCGGCGTCCCCGGCAATCAGCAAGGCTATTACGATTTTCCCGGCACCGGCCAGTTATACTCGTCGGCGCGCGACCTCGCGGCTCTCCTTGTCGCCTGCCTCGATGAAGGACCGGCCGATGCCGAGCTGCGCGCAGCCTTGCAACGGACGCAACAGCCGGTATTCCGCGTCGAACCTCGCGACGCGCAAGCGATGGCGTGGGAGGTCAACGGCATGCACGGGCCGACGATTGTCGATAAGCCCGGCGGCATCAACAATTCGTCGGCCTATGTCGGCCTGGTGCCGGCCAGCAAGGTCGGCCTTATCATTCTGGTCAATCGTGGGTCGCGCAGCCCCTATGAGGTGGCGCGCGCGGTCATCCTTCCCGCGCTGGCACGCCTCGCAGGCTCGGTTCAATAAACGAACGCGAAGACTCGCGCGCCGACCTATGCCGCCATTTTGTTCTTCACCGCACCGACGATCGCGGTGAGGATCGCACCGGCGACGCCGCCGCCCGCGATCTGCCCGACCAAGGCTCCGACATCGAGCCCGCCCGAAGCCGCACCGGCAAGCGCCGGGATCAGCGCGGTCAGGATCTGGCCGCCGCCGGCTCCACCGATAGCGCCGGCAATGGTGTTGCCCAGTGTGCCGAGGCTGAAGTCTTTCGAAGCCGCGCCCGCGACGTTGCCGCCGATAGCGCCCGAGATGATTTGGATCAGAAGATTGACGAGGACACCCGACATTGCAGACCTCCTTGTTGCCGATCCGCGCGGCGGGATCGCCGCGCGGCCTCACAACGCAACCGGTCCTATCGCAACCGAAGCATCACTCAAGACAGTCCAGACCACCGTCTCCATGAGACGGCGCCACGGATCAGGGTTCGGCAGAGAGCGCGCCGTTTCGCTGGAACAGCAGCCCCGCCACACCGGCTCCAATCAACGGTGCGACGATAAAGAGCCACACCTGCCCCAACGCCGCCGGATTTGACCCCACGCCGATAATCGCCGGACCGAGCGAGCGGGCCGGATTGACCGATACCCCTGTTACGTTGATGCCAACGATATGGATGGCCACGAGCGTCAACCCAATGGCAAGACCGGCAAATTGGGTGGGCGCGCCGGGCTGCGTAACACCGAGTATGCAGACGAGGAACAGGAACGTCGCAACCACCTCGAAGATAAACGCAGATGTCATATTGTATTCGCCAAGGTAGCCCGGTCCCCAGCCATTCTGGCCAAGACCGCCGTTCCACCCGGATGCCTTGCCCGAGAGGATGAGATAAAGGACTACGGCGCCAGCAAGCGCGCCAAGCACCTGCCCCACGACATAACCGATGAATTCGCCAACACTCATACGGCCGGCAAGCAACACACCGAAGCTCACCGCCGGGTTGACGTGACAGCCGGAAATTGGGCCGATCCCGTAGGCCATCGCCACGATGGCCAAGCCAAATGCAAACGCGATCCCGAGAACGTTAATCGCGGTCGGGCCTGTCCCCATTCCCGCGATCACGACGGCTCCGCAACCAAAGAAGACCAGCGCAAACGTTCCGACAAATTCGGCAAACGGTTTCTTCATGACGCCCCTCAGTCTCTGTCGCGATCGCCAGTGGCGAATCATTGACATTTCAACGTAGGTCCGCCGTGAAATGGCGTCATGACGCAGCGCGGCAAGCTGGCGCAGTATCCCCTATAAAGAGATCAAACAGCAAGGAATACGGTCACCGGATACCGTCAACGAACGCAAGCACCGCTTCTGCCCCCCCCCCAAGGCGTACCCGAATCACGACGCGCGATGCTGGTCGCGCGACTTAAGCCTTGGCTAGTTTCTGGTCCTTCTGCTCAGCGCGTTGCGCCGCCGGCCGCGCCGCGATGCGCGCCGTATAAGCCGCGAACTCCGGCCGCTCCGGCACCAGCTTGAACATCGTGCCCCAGCGCACGTTGCTGCCGATCACGACGTCGGCCGCAGTGAACTGCTCGCCCAGAATCCACGGGCCTTTCTCAACCGCCTTCGCCACCACGTTCATCACGGTGTCGAAATCGCCATAGCCCAGCATGGCGCGGCGGGCGTCCTCCTTGCGGGGTGACGCGCGGTCGATCACGGCCGGCTCGAAACAGCTTGGCCCAAAGAACAGCCACTTGAGGTACGGCCCGCGGCGCGGATCGCCGATCGGGACGTTGAGTTTTCGATCCGGAAAGACATCGGCCAGATAGGTGCAGATCGCCGCCCCCTCCGTGATCGTCACGTCGCCGTGGCGAAGCGCCGGAACCTTCCCCATCGGATTGATGGCGAGGTAATCGGGCTTGAACTGGTCGCCGTCGCTGAGCTTAAGCAACTTTACGTCGTAAGGCTCGCCGAGCTCCTCCAGCATCCACAGCACGATGGATGAGCGCGAGGGCGAGGCGTGGTAAAGGGTGAGATCGGCCATGTCGTTCTCTCTCCTGTGCTGCTGCGGCGGCGGGTGCGCGGCCCGGTGCCGCCTCTTAGTTGAAAATCGTGCACGGAGCACGACCATTCGCAACTGGGCGGAACTTCTACGCCCGGTGATGCTTGTCCGGACATGGAGAGCGTCATGCCGGTCCGGGAAGGCCCCGTCCAGCCCGCGCCGCCGCCGCGAGGCGAGAGGCCGACGGGGCGAATGCGGCCGGTGGACGGGCCCGCGCCCTATCCGGCCGAAAAAGCGCGCGGCGGAGAAACCATCCTTCGCAGCCCGATGCGACGGGTGGTCCTCGTTGTGGGCCTCGTTGGCATAGTCGTGCTGCTGCTGGCGCTGCGCCTGATGGCCGCTCAGCAGTAGAAACCAGGGCGTGATCGCCCTTGCGATAGGTCATCGCCGGCTGCGGGGCAGCCCTTCCCCCGCCGCAATGCTGGTCGCGGCAGGCGCCGCTGCGTGCGCCGCGCCAAACTGTTATGCATATGTCGTTTCGAGGGGCGGCGCGGACTGGTCCGGTCCCGCCACGTTTGTGAATGCAAGCAAGGGAACTGCAAGCCATGTCTTCCACTGAAACGACCGAAAACCCTGGTGCCAAGAATTACACCCGGATCGCCGCGGTTTTGATGATCATCCTCCTCGGTTACGGCGCGCTCGCGCTGCTCGGTGTGATCCGCTGATCCCGAGCGGTATGTGCCGAGGCGGCAATCTTTAAGCTTTGAGATCGCTAAAGGGAGGGCCGGGCCCTCCCTTTTCATTTGATCCCACGTCGCCTGGCCCCACGCCGCTGATCCCAGGCCAGAAACACCCTGAAAGGGCGACTGCTGCGCCGGCCCCAACTCAATCTTCGCGCCACCCGCGAAAGCGTTTATGGTTCTCCGATGCCATCCGTTTCCCAAGCCCCATCCCAGGTCCGCGATAACCCCGACCTGCATCGCTTCGAGCTCGATGCCGACGGGCACACCGCAGCGGCCTATTACACGCTCGCCCCTGGGGTGATCACGTTCACCCACACCGAGGTTCCGCCGGAATTGAACGGCCGCGGGATCGGTTCGACGCTGGTTCGCGGCGCACTGGAACAGGTCCGTTTCCGCGGCCTCAAGGTTGTGCCGAAATGCCCGTTCGTCGCTGCCTACATGGGCAAGCATCCTGAGTTCAACGACCTGCTGCACTGACCCCGCAACGGAGCCGGGAATGCCCAAGGATTTTGCCGCCCGCTTCCGTGTTGCAGCCGGCCGGCGCTCGCGCTTGGCGCGCCGCGACCCCGGCGACCTTTCGGCATTTCCCGACCGCGACACCGCGCAGAAGCGAAGCAAGCAGGACGTCGTCGAGATCGATAAGCTGCAGGACCAGCTCTACGCCGAGCAGAAGCGTTCGTTGCTGGTGGTGCTTCAAGGCATCGACACCGCGGGCAAGGACGGCACGATCCGCCATGTTTTCAAAGAGGTTGGCCCCATCGGCGTCACCGTCACGCCGTTCCGGCGGCCGAGCGAACTGGAGCTGGCGCACGACTTCCTGTGGCGTGCGCATGTCGCCGCCCCCCGCCGGGGCTACATCGGTGTGTTCAACCGTTCCCATTACGAGGACGTTCTGGTCGGCCGCGTGCGCAAGCTCGCGCCTCCAGCCGCCATCGAGGAGCGTTACGAGCAGATCAACGCCTTTGAAAAGATCCTGGCGCAGAACGGCACGACGATCCTCAAGTTCATGCTGCATATTTCCAAGAAGGAGCAAGGCGAGCGGCTGCAAGCCCGGCTCGACGAAGCCAAGCATCGCTGGAAGTTCAACCCGGACGATCTCGAGGATCGCAAGCTTTGGGACTCCTATATGGCGGCTTACGAATTGATGCTCGATCGCTGCTCCACCGCCTGGGCGCCCTGGTTCGTGATCCCGGCGGACCATAAATGGGCGCGCAATGCCGCCATCTCGGCCATCATCCGCCAAACGCTCGAAGCGATGAACCCGCGCTATCCCAAGCCCGATTGGGACCCCAAAAGCTTCGTGATCAAATAGCCCGCGATGGCTGAGCGACAAAGGACGATCACGGTCAACGACAAAATGCAGCGAGGCTACCGCTACACGCGGCTGGCTCCGCCTGGACGCAACTTCGATCCCGAGTTCAAGCCCGAGCTGACGCCAGCGGACATGCTGCGGCTCGGCGTGTTTTGCGGCAAGTACATGACCGATTGCCGCAAGGAATTCCCGGCGCGTTGGTTCAAGGCGGCCAAGCTTGCCACGGGTAACCGCGATTGCTCGCTGAATTTTTTTGGTGTGGACGCAAGCCAGCCGCTTTCGGTTTGGCGCAAGAAGGGATGGATTCATCCCGACGATCCGCGTGGCTGGTTCCAGTGGTACTGCCGCTACTACAGTGGCCGGCGCATGCCCGACGAAGACCGACGGCAGATCAATCGCTGGAAGGCCATCCGCCGACACGTCCGTCAAATCCAGAAGAACTGCGAGCCGGGCGACCTGCTCTGCCGCAAGCGCCAGCGGCAGGCGTTGCTGCACTGGGCCTACGATAGCCGCAAAATCTAGGCTGCTGCCTTCGGTCGATTTCGGCTTTGCCTATGTGGTTTGGCGAAACGCGCCCGCGCAAAATCGACGGCCGTCACGATCAGGCCGGCAGCAAGAACCAGCCAGCCGGGCCGGATCGCCGCAAGATCGCTGAAATCGAATGCAGTCTGCAGCACGCGCAACGGCGAAGCATTGAACACGATGCCGATGCCGATCGCTTCGGCCAGAAACGTCAACACGGCCACCGAGACGCTCAGAGCCAAGAGCATCCACGTCGGGATTTCGTCACGCGTGGAGCGCCATTTCACCACAAGCCGATAGCCGATCATCCAACCGAACAATCCGGCCACGAACGTCGGCACCGAAACGTCAGCCTTGGTCTGCTGGAAGAAATGGATCAACGCCAGTAACCCGATGCCGTAAATGCCATTGTGCAGGACTTGCCAGCGCCGGGTCCCCATCCGCCGCACCATGCCGTCGGTGGATGTTACGGCCAGAGCCGCGAGCCCGAGCAGCGCGACGAAGCCGATGGTGAGATAAAGCCGCAGTACGATCTCGCTTGCGACTTTCCAGAGGTTGAACATCTGGTCGGCGACATAGAGCGTGATGTGACACGCCGCGTAGGCAAACGCGCCGACTCCGATCATGCGACGGACATCGACAAGATTGTTGAAGCGCGCGATCCGCCGCAGCGGCGTCACCGCGAGCGACATCATGAGAAAAATAAGGGCCCAGTAGCCGGTTCGGTGAATGACGTCGTTGAGAGGGCGCGCGCCGAAGCCCTGGGTGTTGAAATCGTAAACCGCAATGGCAACAGGCACGAACAGCATCGCCAGAACGGCGACCCTCAGCGCGGAGACGCGCCCGCCCGCATCGCGCCAGACCTGCCAAACCGCTTTTGGCCGGGTCCGGGCTCGCGCTTCGGCTGGTCGCGCGGCCGATGTGACTGCGTCCGACATGCCGCTCCGTACCATGCCAGTAAAAATGCCGCCAATAACGGATTTGCGCACATCGGGCACGCCCCGATGACACGGCCGTGATCGATGGCCGCGGCCGGGCGCATCCGGCGGCGCTTTGCACGGTTCCGCCTCGATGCTAGCCTTTCAGGCAACAACAATGACAATCGTCTCAGGGAGGTTCTGATGCGCGCTTGCCGGCGAAGCGTCCTGCTCGCCTTCTCGGTCGCTATGGCTGCGACGATCTCCATCCCTCCACCGGCCGCCGCCGACCCCGTCAAGATCCGCGCCGGGTGGATCACCGCGCCCGCTTCGATGGTGCCGCTTCTGTTCCTCAAGTCCGGCGTCGCCAAGCACTACGGCAAGTCGTACACCTTCGAGCCGATCCATTTCTCGTCGTCCACGCTGCAGATCACAGCCATTAGCCAAGGCGAGATCGACATCGCCGGCTTCGGCTATTCCAGCTTCCCGCTGGCGATCCAGAACGGCGGTCTCTCCGATATCCGTATCATTGCAGATGAGATCCAGGATGGAGCGCCTGGCTATTACGCCACGCCGTTCTTCGTGCGCAAAGAATCCGGTATCGACAAGATCGAGGACATGAAAGGCAAGATCGCGGCGACCAATGGCCTGGGCAGCGGCGTCGATATCATCATGCGCTCGGCGCTCTATCGTCACGGCCTGCAGGTCACGCGCGACTACACCATGATCGAGGCGCCCTTCCCAACCCACAAGGCGATCCTCAAGGAGCGCAAGGCCGATCTCGTCGTCGGCGTTCTGCCGTTTTCATACGACCCCGACTTCGCTGCATTCGCGACGCCGCTGTTCACAACACAAACCGCCACGGGCCCCATCGCTCTATCGTTCTGGGCGGCGCGCAAGGGATTCATCGACAAGAACCGCGCAGCTCTCGTCGATCTGCTGGAAGATTATGGCGCGATCCTGCATTGGTACTACGATCCGGCCAATCATAAAGAAGCCGTGGCGCTCACCGCTGGATTCCTCAAGCGCCCGCCCGCCGCGTTCGAAAGTTGGCTTTTCACCAACCGAGACTTCCATCGCGATCTCGATGGCAAGCCCGACTTGAAGGTCGTGCAGGCGAGCGTCGATAAAGTGAAGGAATTGGGCTTCATCAAATCGACGATCAACGTAGCCGATTATGCCGACCTGAGCCTGGTCGAGGAGGCTGCCAAGCGCCGGCGCTAAGGGAACCGGCTGCCGACCGCACGCGTTGCCTCTCACAGCCTCGTGGTGGCAACGCTTAGGAGGGCAAGACCATGGCGCAGATTCATGTCATCGGCGGCACCGGCGAAAACCTCGATATTCCTGCCGTTCGCAAGATCGGGCTAAGCGATTTGACCGATGCGCTTGGACGCGGGCTGGACGATTTCGCCGCCATGCCGAGCCACGCGATCTTCCTGTGTCTGATCTATCCGATCGTCGGTTTCTTCCTGGCGGGGCTCACTCTTGGCTACAATGTGCTGCCGTTGTTCTTCCCCCTCGCCGCAGGCTTCGCGCTGATCGGCCCGGTGGCAGCCGTGGGTCTTTACGAATTGAGCCGCCGGCGCGAACTCGGCCTCGACGCACATTGGAGCCATGTCTTCGACGTGCTGCGTTCGCCGTCGCTCGGCGCCATCGTCGCACTCGGGTGCGTCTTGATGGGGTTGTTCCTGGCCTGGCTCGCATGCGCCCAGATGATCTACCAATCCTTGTTCGGCGTGATGCCACCCTCGTCCCTGGGCGGGTTCATTTCGGACGTGTTCACCACACCCGCCGGCCACTCGTTGATGCTGTGGGGCAACCTGGTCGGCTTCCTGTTCGCCGTTTGCGTGCTCGCCATCAGCGCCGTGTCCTTTCCGCTGCTGATCGACCGCGATGTCGGCGCGGCAGCGGCCGTCACCACCTCGGTGCGAGTGGTGATGGAGAACCCCATAACAATGGCCGCATGGGGCTTGATCGTGGTGGCTCTGCTGGTGATCGGCTCAGTGCCCGCGTTTGTCGGACTTGCGGCGGTGATGCCCGTTCTCGGCCACGCCACCTGGCATCTCTACCGCAAAGCGGTGGTTTAACCGCCCACCTTGGCGGCGATACACGGCCGGCGGGCGTCCCAGGGATCGGTCCGAAACATCCCATGGGCCATTGCGTTGGCCGGCGTGGCGGCGGGGCATCAGATCATCGTGATATCGCTGCTGGTGAATACGCCAAGAGGCCGCTCCGACCGGAGCACCGCCGTGCTATAGCTCATCCCTTGAACAAGGCAGGCAAGAGGATGGCATGTCATACCCGGGTCTGATTGCGGAGACTGTTCGTTTTCAAGGACACAACGGCGACACTGGCGAAGCCTATTACGCGCGCCCGACGGCGCCGGAGAAGGTTCCGGGCGTCGTGCTGATCCACCATCTGCCCGGATGGGACGAGTGGATTTGCGAGGCGGCGCGCAAGCTCGCGCACCATGGCTTCGCGACCATTTCGCCTCACCTGTATTTCCGCGAGGGGCCCGGCAGCCCCGACGACCTCGGCGCGCGTGTCAGGGCGGCCGGCGGCGTTGCCGACGATCAGGTGGTTGGCGATAGCAAGGCCGCCGCGGCATGGCTGCGGGCGCGGCCGGAAGCGAACGGCAAAGTGGGCGTGATCGGATTTTGTTCGGGAGGACGCCACGCCTTCCTCGTCTGCTGCCGCACCACGGACTTCGACGCGATGGTGGACTGCTGGGGCGGCAACGTCATCGTCGACGACCCGAAGGCCCTGAATGCCAAGCGGCCCGTGGCGCCGATCGACTTGGCCGACAAGATCAACTGCCCCATCCTCGGTCTGTTCGGCAACGATGACGAAAATCCAACCGCCGATCAGGTCAACCGCACCGAAGCGGTGCTCAAGAAGCTCGGCAAAAATTACGCCTTCCACCGCTACGACGGCGCGGGGCATGCGTTCTTCAACGCCGCGCGCATTTCTTATCGGCCCGAACAGGCAGCAGACGGATGGGCGAAGGTCTTCGCCTTCTTCCACAAGCATCTCGGCTGACGGCCGAACCAACCGGCAAGCGACGGGAACTTATCATGTGCTCTTACATCGTCGAAAAGGCCAAGCTGGTCGGCAGCGCCAAGGGGCCGAACGGCTGGATGCGGGTCGACACCGCCAACGTCTATTACGATCACCCGTTTCATGCGCCGCTCGATCATGCGCTCGGCATCGATTTCATCTGCGAGGCTGACGGCGGCCGCGAACGGGTGGCGGTCGAGCTGTCGCGGCAATCGGCGCTGGATCTGATCGAGGCGATCAAAGCGGCGCTCGCAAGCGGCGATGCCGCCCACGTCGTCGCTCCGCGGCAATGCACGACGATTGCTGCGTCGGAGGCCGATATGGCGCGGCTGTTCTAGCCGTGCCGGCTTGCCGCGAGCGCTAGTTGATGAGGCCGGCGTGAACCATCGCCTCGCGCACGGCGATTTGCGCCTTTTCGGACGCGGGCACGATCGGCAGCCGAAGCGTATTCGCGCATTTCCCAAGCAGCGATAGCGCGTACTTGACCGGTGCCGGGCTCGTCTCGACGAACAAGTTGAGATGCAGCGGGGCGAGCTTGTCCTGGAGCTTCAAGGCGCTGGCGTAATCGCCCCTCTGGCACGCCGCCTGGAACTCCGAGCACAATCGCGGCGCGACGTTGGACGTCACCGAAATGCAGCCGTGGCCGCCGTGGGCGTTGAAGCCCAGCGCGGTGATATCCTCGCCCGACAGCTGATTAAAGTCCTCGCCCATTGCCGCGCGCTGCTGCGAGATACGGGCCAGGTTCGCGGTGGCATCTTTGACGCCGGCGATGTTCGGCAGTTCGTAGAGGCGCTTCATCGTATCGACGTTGATATCCACGATCGAACGGCCGGGGATGTTGTACATGATGATCGGGATGCCAATGGCGTCGTTGACCGCCTTGAAGTGCTGGTAAAGCCCCTCCTGGGTCGGCTTGTTGTAATAGGGCGTGACCACCAGGACCGCGTCCGCGCCTGCCTTCTCGGCATGCTTGGAAAGACTGATCGCCTCCTCCGTTGAATTGGAACCCGCGCCCGCGATCACGGGGACGCGACCGCCCGCCTGCTGGACGCACCACTCCACAACTTGCTCGTGTTCCCGATGCGAAAGCGTGGGGCTTTCGCCTGTGGTGCCCACAGGGACCAGGCCTTGGGTTCCCTCAGAAATCTGCCATTCGACCAGATCGCGGAACCCTTTTTCGTCCAGCGAGCCGTTTTTGAATGGGGTGACGAGCGCGGTGAAGGATCCCCGGAATCTCGTCTTGGCAGTCATGGTCTTCCTCGATCTGTAAGGCTGCGCGGCGTGGGCCGACGGCGATGGATTTACCAACAAAATATCGGCTCGGCTTGGTCGATGAAAGCCCCGTGTCCTGTTAACTTCAGCCAACCGCGCCAAAGTGTAGCCGCGTTTCTGACCGATTTAGCTTTCGTCAATGCTATCAACGCAATAGCTATCGGCTGTTCGAGGTGATTCGGATCGCGAAGGGAGCTGCCGTTGATACCGGGAACGAAAGCCTCTCTGCTGCGGAGCCTCGCCGTTGTGGGCCTGCTGGGATGCATGAGCCCGGCGACCGCCGCGCCTGATCCCGTAAACCCAGCCGCGCGGCCTGCGGCAACCGCGAAGTCCGCCGCGCCCGCCGAAGCCATTGTCCTTGCCGCGAAGGAGAAGGCTCACAACCGAAGCAGCACCTCCCACGCCAAAAGCAAGGATAGCAAGAAGGCAACGGCCAAATCGGCTGCGAAGTCCAAGACAAGCGGGAAGCCAAGCGCCAAGCCAGCTTCCAAGCAAGTTTCAAAGCCCGCCGCGGGTGCCAAGAAAAATACCGGCAAAACCGCCGCGGTGCCGCTGCCGACTGCTCGCCCCTCGGCCGGTGGCAAAGCCAAGCCGAGCCTCGCCCTGCCGGCGGCGGCTGCCGCGTTGCCCAAGGAAATCCGCGCTGAGACGGAGCCGCCGCTGAGTCCGGCGGCACAGCCGAGCGCCATTCCACAACCGGCGAATACGATCATCACCGCCGCAGCCATCGACGTGTCGGCGATGAAGCGCGCCATCGAAATGGTGCGCAACCACAAGCAGAGCAACGCCGACGAGGTGCGCAAGGGTATCTCCGATCCCGTCGCCAAGAAATTGGTGGAATGGGTCATCCTGCGCAGCGACGATTCCGGCGCCGATTTCGCACGCTACGCCGCCTTCATTGCGGCCAATCCGCATTGGCCCAGCGTCGTCACGCTGCGACGCAAGGCCGAGGCCGCGGCCTTCCAGGAGCGGTCCGACAACGGCAAGGTCCAGGCCTATTTCGCGCAATGGCCGCCGCTCTCCGCTCGTGGACGCCTGGCGCTTGCGCGCGTGCTGTTTGCGCGAGGCGACCGCAAGGAAGCCGAGGCCCTGGTGCGCGAGGCGTGGCGTTATGACTCGCTCTCCCAGGACGTCGAGAAACGGGTTCTCGACGCCTATGGCGAGGTCATCACGCGCGCCGACGATAAGGCCCGCATGGATCGCCGGCTTTACGAGAGCGACGATACCGAGGCGGGCCTGCGCGCCGCAAACCGCCTCGGCGGAAACGAACCCGCCATCGCCAAGGCGCGGATCGCCATGCTCGGCAAGGGCGGCAACGTCGCCACGGTCGATGCCGTGCCGACCGCGGCGCGCGACGACATCGGCTACAAGTTTGCCCGTATCCGTATGCTGCGCCGTGCCGATCGGCTCGCGGAGGCGGTGGCCCTGATCAAGACCGTGCCCCGGCTCGACCGCAGTCACGACCGCGACGAGTGGTGGATCGAGCGCCGCGTGCTGGCTCGCAAGCTGCTCGACGAGGGCGATGCGCGAAACGCCTATCTGGTGGCGCGCGACGCAACACCGCCCGACAGCGACAACTATCGCGCCGAACAGCAGTTTACCGCGGGCTGGATCGCGCTTCGCTTCCTGCACGATCCCGCGACCGCCCACGCGCATTTCGTCAAAATCGCGGAGAGCTCCGAGAACCCTATCGCCTTGGCGCGCGGCGCCTACTGGACCGGACGCGCCGCCGAAACGATGGGCCGCACGCAGGAAGCGCTTGCGCGCTATCAGGAGGCGGCACGCTACCCAACCGCCTATTACGGCCAGATCGCCCGTGCCAAGGCGGGGCTCGGCGAGTTGCACCTCAACCCCTTCCCCGCCCTCACCGGCGCGCAGCGATCCAAGGCAATGCACAGCGACCTCGTGCGGGCGGTGGAACTGCTCTACTCCATCGACGCGCGCGACTACGCCTGGGTGATGATGGCCGACCTTGGCGACAAGTCCACCGACATCGGCGTCATGGCGGTGCTATCTGAAGTCGCGGCCAAGTATCGCGATGCCCGCGGCATGTTGCTGCTCGGCAAGCTCGCCCTGGCGCGCGGCTACCGGCTTGAACACGCGGCTTTCCCGACGATGGGCGTGCCGAGCTACACGCCGATTGGGCCTCCGGTCGAGCCCGCCATCGTTTACGCCATCGTGCGCCAGGAAAGCTGGTTCAATCCCAAGACCGTGTCGAGCGCCAACGCACTCGGCTTGATGCAGGTCACGCCGGCCGCTGGCCGCTACGTCGCCGGCAAGTTCAAGGCCAAGTTCGACCAGAAGCGCCTGCTCACCGACAATGTCTACAACGTGCAGATGGGTTCGGCGGAGCTCGGCGACGTCATCCGCGATTATCGCGGCTCCTATATCATGGCGTTCGCCGCCTATAACGCCGGCCGCGGTCGCGTGAAGGAATGGGTAAGCCGGTTCGGCGACCCCCGAGATCCGAACGTCGATCCGATCGACTGGGTCGAACGCATCCCGTTCTCGGAAACGCGCAACTATGTTCAGCGAGTGATGGAGAACGTCCAAGTCTATCGCATCCGCTTCGGCGGCAGTCCGCGACTCTTGATCGAGGCGGACCTGCGGCGTGGCTCGTCTGCGAATTGAAGTGCTCCAGCGAGGCCGAGGTTCATGGCGAATGACAACACCCTGCCCGCGGAGGGCGAATCCGCAAGTCTGTTTGTTACGGCCCAGGACGGGCTCAAGCTTCATGTCCGCGCCTATGGTCCGCGGCTCGCGCCGAACCGCCCGGTGGTATGCCTGCCGGGGCTCGCCCGCACCACAGCCGACTTTCACGATCTGGCGTCCACGCTCGCCGCGGACCCGCAATCGCCGCGGCGGGTGCTGGTGATCGACTATCGCGGGCGCGGCTTGTCCGATTACGACCGCGACCCGAAGAATTATAACCTCGCCGTTGAACTTAGCGACCTGATAGCAGTGCTGACAGCCCTCGGCGTCGAACCGGCGGTGTTCGTCGGCACGTCGCGCGGCGGCCTCCTCGCCATGCTGCTGGCGGCGGTGCGGCCGACCGCTATCGCCGGGATTGTGCTCAACGATATCGGCCCCGTCATCGAGCCCGCCGGGCTTGTTCGGATCAAGAGCTACATCGGCAAGCTGCCGCGCCCGAAAAGCTTCGAGGAAGGCGCCGACATTCTGCGCCGCCTGTTCGGCCAGCAATTCACCAAGCTGTCGGACGACGAATGGCTCGCCTGGTCGCGGCGGAGCTTCAAGGTCGATAAGCGCAGCCTGGTGCCCGACTATGACGTGCGGCTGGCCCGTACCCTGGACGGCATCGACTTCCACCGGCGCTTGCCCGCGTTGTGGCGGGAGTTCGATGCACTCGGGCGCGTCCCGGTGATGGTGCTGCGCGGCGCGAACTCCGACCTCCTGTCGGAGGAGACAGTCGCCGCGATGCGGGCGCGACGGCCGATGCTGGAAACCATCACCGTGCCGGACCAAGGCCACGCCCCCATCCTCAGCAGCGGCGAGTTGATCGGCCGCATCGCGAGCTTTGCCGCAGCCAGCGAGCCGTCATCATAAAGGAACCTTCCGGGGTCGGCGGGCACTCGGGGCCTGCGCCAGAAAGCAAAGCAGACGCCGGCTCCCCGTCTCCGCCCCGCTTCATCGAGATTCCTGGCCACCACTTCATCAATGCCGTCAAAAGAAAACCCCGGCAGCCGAAGCTGCCGGGGCCGCAAGCTCGAAATCGAACCTGCTTATCGTTATGCGACGATCAGGGAACGATGTCGCGCTGGATACGCCACGTCGCGGTCCAGGCGTCCTGGTCCTGCACGGCGTAGACACCAGCCGGCTTCGCACCAACCGGGGCAGCGAAAGTCGCTGTACCAGCGGCGTTTACGCGAGCGCTATTGAGCTTAGCATAGAACACATCGAGACCAACATAGAGGTCTTTAGTGATGTTCCATTGCGAACGCGAGCCAATCGTAAACGAACTCCAGTTAGCGTTACAGGTCGCATCCGCAGCAACAAACGGGTTACCCGCTCCGGTGCCAGCTCCCGGAGAAGTGGCACCACTACCACAGATTGCCGCATTGGCTGCCGCGTTGTGCGAAACATCGATGTACGAACCGTAAACCGACGTCCGCAGGGACGGCGTCCAGAAGTGCTCGTACGACGCGAACACACTCCAGGCAGTCGTCAGTTGAACCGACGGTGACACGCCGCCTGGATTGGTAAACACGCCGTCTTCAAAGAAGCCGAAGCCGACCGAGTTGCCGTTCCAGATATTCAGTGCGGAACCCGACGGGGTCACCGCCGCGTACTTGAGCGCACCCTGCGTATAGACCACAGCACCCTGGAAGTAGTCGCCGGGGCCGATCATCGGCGCGTTCAGGCGGAGACCTGCGCTGGCTGCCCAACCCCACTTATCGTCGGGATGGCCATTTGCCTCATTGAAGCCGGCCACGGCAGCGGCACTGCTGCTATAGTATCCGGCTCGGGCGTCGTGCAGCGCCGCGGAGATCTGCGCCGAGCCCCAGGCCTGGTCGATGCGGATGTTGCCAACGATGTCGGTCAGACCGACTCCAGCAGCCGAACCACCGGCAATACCGCCCATATTGTCGGAAACCGGGTTAACGTTCATAAGGCTATAGGCGGCATTCTGATTTGCGCCGCTGGTCGGATTGTTTAGGGACGTATTCACCGTTGCAAGGCGCCGGCTCTGCTCGGCCGAGATCGTGGCCGACAGCCCGTTGCCGAACTGCGCGGTGTAGGCCGCCACCATCTGGCCGGCGTCGCCGGTGTCCGGGGCGTAGTTGAAGCCGGCGTTGTAGGCCACCGCCGCCGTCGACACGAAGTCGAAGAACGACGTCGCCTTGCCGAAGGTGAAGCCGGCCAGCTGGATGAAGCCGCGCGTCATGTAGACGTTCGGCGCCGTCGACGGGGCCAGCGTCGAATCCTGCTGGAAGCCCATCAGCAGGTAGGTGCGCAGCGTGCCGTAGGCGGTCTGCTGGCGGGTGTCGAACGTCGCCACCGCGCGGGTGCGCATGGCGTAGTCCTGCGTATCGACGCGGGTGTTGCGGCCGCCGGCGCCGTTCAGCGGGCCGGCCGAGATGTTCGACCCCATGCCGAAGTCTTGCTGGAAGCGGATGTAGCTGCCGACCTTCATGCAGATGTCGGTGCCGGGCACGTAGTAGAACCCCGCGCCGTACAGGGAGCAGACCTTCACGTATTCGGCGGTCTTGGCACTTAGGCGGTGCCCCCTCCATTGAAGACAAAAGCAAAAATTAGTTGCACGCGGCGCGCGCTTCAAAATTCCCGCGCGCGCATCCCCGGTGGCCGCTCGGTTGGGGAAGCGCCGTTCGATGCGCAAACGCCGCTTTCTGCGCGCTTTTCGGCCGTAACCCGCGAAGCATCCGCTCCCGGTATCGCCTCGGTCGCACGAATTTCGCGCACGCAAAAATCACACGACAACATCCCCATGCAATTGAAATGGGGACGCTGCCGCGCGCACCGACGCGCAGCTTCTTATTCGACGATTTCTTTTATTTTAGGTTACTGCGCGCCGACCGATGGCGCCGGGCTATTGCCGTATACAAACGGCTGCGCAGCCTCTTGAGTGGCGCTGACAACGATTTCGCCGACCGACTCGGCTGCCTCGTGCAAGGTGTCAGGCAACAGATGGGCATAACGCTGGGTGTAACGCGCGTGGCCATGCCCGAGCAGTTCCTGCACCACGTAGAGCGATATGCCCCGGTTGACCAGGAAGCTTGCGAACGAGTGGCGGAGATCGTGGAGCCGGAGGTCAGGTAGACCCGCACGATCGCGGATGCGTTTCCAGGGAAAGAAGAGCGACGGTGGCGGCGCGCCTGTCACCCCCGACGGAACGATATAGCAGCCGTCGATTTCAGTCCTCATCCGGCGAAGAAGCCGCAGCGCGGCATTGTTGAGCGCAATCGTTCGCGGCTTGCCGGACTTGGAGAGCGGCACCAAAAGCTTTCGTTTCTCCCAGTCGACGTAGTCCCAGCGCGCCTGGGTGATCTCGTTGCGCCTGGCTCCAGTCAGCAAGAGCAACATGATGGCTTGCGCGGCGACGCGGTTCTCGTCCTGTTCGATCGACGCGATCAGCCGTTGCATTTCCTCAAGCGACAGGAACCGCTCCCGCGTGACGTCGGGCGCAAGCGCAATCCCCGCCGTGGGGTTTTCGGCGACACCTGGCACGCGCCATTTCCGGGCCAGATTGAACAGATGACGCAGCACGATTACGACGCGGTTCGTCGTTCCGCTGGCATAGCCCTTCTTCTGCATGCCCTGCACGATCGTCATGATCTGATCGGCACGCAGCACATCGACGAAAGTCGCCCCCAACACCGGCAAAACATGCACGCGGAGCACAGTCTCGTCAGTCGTCCAACTGCGCTTGTAGCTCTTGATGTGCGGCAGATAGCGATCCCGTACGAATTCGGCGAGCGTTGGCACGGTGCGAAGCTCGGCCCGTCGATCCTGCGGATCGGTTCCCGTCAGAACCTCGGCCACAACCGCTTTGCCTTTGCGGCGAGCCGCCGCGAGCGACAGCATATTGGCGGGGCCGATTTTGAATTGGCGCTCGCGTCCGCGAATGTCGCTGTAACGCTGATAATAGGTCTTGCCACCCGAACAGCGCACCTCAAGCAAGAACCCGGTCTGCGCGGTATCAAAATACTCGATCTTCTTCTGCCCTTCCGGGCACGCGACCGACTTCACGAACGCTGTCGACAACGAAACACGTGGCATGCACCCGATATTAACGGGCCCGAAAGGACGCACAACGTAGTCTGTGCGTTTTCAACGGCCGCATAGTCAAACAACGATATATTTCGACACATCAAAAAGGACATCTTGGAATATTTTTTAATTATAGACAGCACTATAAATCGCAGCACGATCCGATGAATAGCCTGCGGCATCTTGTCCATCGCCATTCAAAGATGCCGGTTTCTGCGTGGGCAAAACAGACACTCGCGCGACGAAATGATGCGCTGACTCGCGGCAAACTGAAACCGCACCATTCGTTTCATCGAACATCACAACTGACCGTTGCGGGTTATTCCGCGGCATCAAGACGCATTGGCCTCGTGGTCGAGCTAGAGAAAGTTGCGGCGATGCTAAGTAGCGTGCAGCGCCTTAGCCGTGAAACCGGGGCGGCTATCGATATTGACCTTTTCAAGCGGCGAACCTGGAACGGGTTCGCCGCTGAATTCGTTCGCATACCGGCTCCAGCTCGATACGATTTCAAGACCGACGGATCCTCGTTCCGCATTTCTTTGCTGGATATCCGCCGCACTGATGGCGTGACCGCCGCATCAAAGCTCCAACAGAGTGCGGCCAAGGATCTCCGGAATAAAATCTCCTTCGTCCCGCCGGGACAGCGTATCGAAGGGTGGTGCGCAATCGAACGCGCCGCCACCATCACATCTGTCGTCATCGACCCCGATGCAGAATTCGATCACTCCATCGACCTTAAACTGCTCGCACCACGCATCCACTTCGACGATCAATACGTTCGTACAGTTCTTCGTCGCTTTCAAAATCTGCTCAGCGACCCCACGCTCGATATGCCTGGCTACGCTGAAACGCTCATAGAAATGCTGGGTTTTGACCTCTTTCGCAGCAGTCGCACGCAATCGGCGCGGCCGCCTGCAACGGGAGCTTTGAGCCCGCAGCAGGTCCGACTGGTGCTCGATTATATCGACGCACATCTCCTGGAGCGCCCAACCATCGCGGAGCTAGCCGCGCTGGTCAATCTTACGCGGTACCATTTCATGCGCTCATTTAAGTTGGCTGTCGGCATGCCACCTCATCAATTCATGATCAAGCGGCGTGTCGAGCGAGCCAAAGAAATGCTCTCCGACCAGGATCAGACAATCGCCGGCGTTGCGCAACAAACAGGCTTCAGCACGTCACTCCAGCTCACTCGCGCATTCCGGCGTGTCGTCGGCACCACTCCGTCGGAATTTCGGCGGCAGATGCCATTGGCTTAACCCGGATCGAGTCCTCGGATAAAGGCACGAGACCACGGTTCAGTGAACCGTGCTGTCTATAAGCCCCTGCTTCAAGCCTCTGCTTTTCTCTGCGAGGCCTATTTTCGCAAAATGGATTGCACCACGTCACTCAGCATCGGCCGATGACCGAGGCGCCGTGCGAGCGGAGAACATCGTTTTCCAGTCCCTGTCGCGCCGTCCGGGCTGTGTGGTTAGATGACACGCTGAAAGCCATGCGCTCCAAAGTCGCTGTTCCGAGGAAATCATGACCAGGGTCCGGGCGTGCATTGCCGCTGCCGCGATCGGGATCGTCGCGGGCCTTTCCTCCTCCGCGCCTCTCGAGGCTCAGGCCTATCCCAATCGCCCCATCACGCTGGTTATTCCCTACCCTGCGGGCGGGTTATCCGACATCGCAGTGCGGGCCGTCGCGCAAGAAATGGGAAAGAGGCTCGGCCAGCCGATGATCGTCGACAACAAGCCCGGCGGGTCGGGGACGATCGGCGCCGGGATCGTGTTACGCGCAGCGCCGGACGGTTACACTCTCCTGGTCAATGCGACGGGCGACGTGATCCGCCCTCACTACCTCGCAACGCCCTACGATGTGGTCAATGACTTTGTCCAGATCGGGATCATTGCGGAAGGACCGCCGATGGTCCTTGTGGTCAATCCGTCGTCTGCCTTCAAATCGGTCGCCGACGTGGTGGTCTTCGCCCGCGCCAATCCAGGCAAGCTGAACTTCGGCAGTTCGGGACCCGGCACGGGACCTTCGGTCGCGATCACGACGTTCAACGCCGCCGCCCATATTCAACTTGTCGATGTGCCCTATCGCGGTGCCTCGCAGGCGGGCCTGGCTGTCATCGCCGGGACGCTCGACGGCAGCTTTTCCTACTTGAACACCGTCAAGGCATTGATCGAAAGTGGCCAGCTTCACGCACTCGCGGTCACGAGCGCGACGCGCAACCAGGCTTTGCCAGATGTCCCGACGATGGTCGAAGCGGGCTTCAAGGATTTCGATATCGACGGCTTCGTCGGCCTTGCGGCTCCGCCGCGCACGTCGCCCGATATCGTCCGGCTTCTCAATCGGGAGCTTAACGCCGTAATCCGGCAGGACGATTTTCGTGCCCGCTTCATTGGCGAAGGAATGCGCCCCCCCGAGAACAACAATCCCGAGGACTTTCTCGCTTACCTCAAGCGACAATATGAGAAAAACCGCGTTCTTTCGGAGATCACAAAACAACAAGGCACAGCAAAATAATCATCGCTCCGCGAAAGCCATGCGTTGTTCCGACCAATGCAACGATAGCCTACGGAATCACTGTTTGGCGACGTTCTTTAGAACGCCAGCCCATTGCTTCGTTTCCGATGCAATGAAATCGGCGAATTCCCGAGGCGTTTTGACAAACACCTCGCTGCCGGAATCCTCAAGGATTTTCTCAACCGCAGGCTCCGCCATGACCTCGGCGATGACTTGATGAACACGCTGAACGACAGCATCCGGCGTACCTTTGGGCGCGACAACGCCGAACCAGACGCCGTTGGTATAATCGTATCCCTGCTCGCGCATGGTCGGAACGTCAGGCAGTATTCTCAGACGCTTACTCGCCGTAACCGCGACCGGGCGCAACTGCCCGCTTGCGATCCCAGCCGACATCAGGACCGGGGTTCCAAACGACAGTTGAACCTCGCCTGTCATGACACCCAAGGCCGCTGGCGCTCCGCCACGGTAATGAACGGCGGTGAGCGACGTACCGATTTTGCTTTCAAACAACAGCGCCGCCAGATGGGCTCCGCTACCGATGCCAAACGTGGCGTAATTCACCTGGCCCGGGTGAGTTTTGATATAGCTCACCAAGTCGGCCACCGATTTGATCGGAAGGGATGGATTCACCACCAGGACGCTCGGCGCATTGGTGACCGACGCAACCGGGATCAGGTCGTTCGGCGCGTAAGGCACTTCCTTGAGCAAAGAATAGTTGGTTACGAATGGAACGCTCACCATTCCCAGCGTGTGCCCATCAGGCGTAGCGCGCGCCACGGCCAGCGTGCCAATGGTCGTGCTGGCCCCCGGTCTGTTGATGACAAGGATAGGCTGCCCAAGTCGCGACTCCATCCCCTTCTGAAGATAGCGGGCTATCGTGTCCGTACCGCCGCCGGCCGCATAGGGGACGATCAACTGGATCGGCTGGGTTGGAAATTTCGCGTCGGCGGCTGAGGCAGGCGCGCACCAACATGAGGCCGCTATCCCCACGATCACCAGCGAAACCATGCGCCGGATAACGGAAAGATATTTCGCGATAGTCTCGGTCATGGGATCTCGTGGCTGTATATAGGCTGTGCGAGACGTTGCACGTCCCTGAAGACGGCCGTAACTCAAAATACGGCGGTCGCCCGCATCGACCCGATCGATCCGAGCGCATTGGAAACCTCCTTCCGCAAACTGTTGCGCGACCAAAGAACCCGCTAAACTCGCGCCCTTCTTCATCCGTCCGCTGAGATATTGATCGCAATGACCGCCGTACCGCCTACCCCCGACCTCGTCCTGGTGAGCGGCGCCAGCGGCTTTGTTGGATCGGCCATCGCAGCAACGTTCCGCCAGAATGGCTTTCGTGTCCGGGTGCTCGTGCGGCCGTCAAGCCCGCGCACCAACATCGACCCACATGACGATGTTATCGTCGGTGACCTTCTGGACCGCGCGTCTCTCGCTGCCGCGATGCAGGGCGTCCGCTATTTGGTCCATGCCGCCGCCGATTATCGGCTGTGGACGCCATCGCCGGACGATTTGATGCGGGCCAATGTGGAAGGCACGCGCGCCATCATGGAAGAGGCATTGCGCGCCGGCGTCGAGCGCATCGTCTACACCAGCTCGGTCGCGACCTTCGACCTGCGCAGCGGCGGCATGGCCGATGAAAACCGACCGCTGCCGGCCGACGCAGCGGTTGGCGCCTACAAGCGCAGCAAGGTCATCGCCGAAAACGTGGTTGCCGACATGGTGGCACGCGACGGCCTGCCGGCTGTCATCGTGAACCCGTCGACCCCCATCGGCCCCCGCGATGTGCGCCCGACCCCGACCGGCCGCATTATCATCGAAGCCGCATCCGGACGGATGCCGGCGTTTGTCGAAACCGGATTGAACTTCGTGCACGTCGACGACGTTGCCGAAGGACATCTCGCCGCCCTGCGCCGCGGTCGCACAGGCGAACGATATATCCTCGGTGGCGAAAACGTGACATTGCATCAGGTTCTGACCGACATCGCCGGCATTGTCGGCGGCCGCCCGCCATTGATGCGTCTGCCGCGCGCGGCCGTGTACCCAATCGCGTTCGGCGCGGAGCTGATGGCGCGTTTCACCGGAAAAGAACCGTTCGCGACCGTCGATGGGTTGCGGATGTCCCGCTATATGATGCACTTCAACGACGCCAAGGCACGGCGCGAACTCGGTTATACGTCACGGGATTATCGCTTGGCGTTGCGCGAAGCCATCGAGTGGTTCATCGAGGCTGGCTACATGAAACGTCCGAGGACGATGACTGGCGCTCAGAAGTCGGCGTAACCGCCTATCGTCACGTCGCCGCGGCGCGCCGCAGCAAGTACGCCGGGCGCGGTGAGCGCCGCAAGCTCATCGACATAGCAATATCCCGGAGCATGGCCTGGAAAATCGTCGCGGATGGCAGGATGGAAATAGATTTCCGTCCGCCCCTCCGGCAGCAAGCCTAGCACGCCTTCCACACGATCCGCCGTCATCGCGCCAGACCACGCAAGGCCGAACACCGTATCCGGCGTACGCAAGCCCGCGCGCCGTGCACGCGCGCCAAGCATCCGGATCCACGGCGCGGTGATCCACGCCAGACCTGCGCGCCCAGCCGGTTGCACCTTCGCCAGCACCTCGCGCGGCTCGAGCGGCACCCTCAGCGCCTGCATACCGAAGCGCTTTCCAATCGCCAGGATCGCACCGGCGATGGTCGGGTGCAGATGGAAATGGCGGTGGGCATTGACGTGATCGAGCGGCAGGCCGGTGGCGCGATAGGCCTCGAACTGCGCCTCGATCTCGGCCGCGATTTGCCGCCGCGCCGCCGGCCGCGTGAAAATATCAAATCCAAGTTTGGCGATATCGGTACGGAAGCGGCCATCGTCGCCCACCAGATCGGGCAACCGCCCGGGCGGCAAGGTCGGCACGCCATCGACCAGCACCAGATGCAAACCTACACGCAGGGACGGCAATCGACGCGCGCGCGAAACCGCATCGGCTGCACCCGCTCCCGACACCATCAGGCTGGTCGCGGACAGAATTCCGTCGCGATGCGCGATCTCGACAGCCTCGTTGACTTCGGCCGCCATGCCGAAGTCATCGGCCGTCACGATAAGCCGTTTCAGAGTGCAGCCTCGCGGCGTTCCTTGAGGAACTGGAAAAACTCGACGCCCTCGCGCAACCGCCGCTTCATCATGTGCGGGGAGCGCACCATCTCGTTGACGATCGATGCGATCTTGGGAGCACGGAAGTAGAACGCCTTATAGAATTCCTCGACCGAGTGGAAAATCTCCGAGTGGCTGAGGTGCGGATAATGCAGCGGCGCGATTTGGATGCCGTTCTCGTCCACGAGATCGGCGTTGTTGGTGTCGAACCAACCGTTTTCCTTGGCTTGCTTGTACAGGAACGTGCCGGGATACGGCGCGGCGAGCGAAATCTGGATGGTGTGCGGATTGACCTCTTTCGCGAAGCGAATGGTCTCCTGGATCGTCTCCTTCGTCTCGCCCGGCAGGCCGAGAATGAAGGTGCCGTGGATCTTGATGCCAAGTTCGTGGCAGTCCTTGGTGAACCGCTTGGCTACGTCGATCAGCATGCCTTTCTTGATGTTATGCAGGATCTTCTGGTTGCCGGACTCGTAGCCGACGACGAACAGCCGGCAGCCGTTGTCGGCCAGCACCTCGAGCGTCTTGCGCGGCACGTTGCCCTTGGCGTTGCAAGCCCAGGTGATACCGAGCTTGCCGATCTCGCGTGCGAGCTCCTCGACGCGCGGCAGATTGTCGGTCAGCGTGTCGTCATCGAAGAAGAATTCCTTGACCTGCGGAAACGTCTGCTTGGCATACTTCAATTCGTCGATGACGTGACCCACGCTGCGCACGCGATAGGCATGGCCGCCCACGGTCTGCGGCCACAGGCAGAAGGTGCAGTGCGATTTGCAGCCGCGCCCGGTGTAGAACGACAGATAGGGGTGCCGCAGATAACCGATGAAGTAATTCTCGATCTTGAGGTCGCGCTTGTAGACCGGCGACACGAACGGCAGGTCGTCCATGTTGTGCAGCAACGACCGCTCGGCGTTATGCACGATGCGGCCGTTGGCATCGCGATAGGACAACCCCTTGATACTGGAGAACTCGCGTCCTTCCGCGACCTCCTTGATGGTGAAGTCGAACTCGTTGCGGGCGACAAAATCCAGCTCATGACAGGCATCGAGCGAGCCAGCGGCATCGACCGCGACCTTAGCCCCGATCATGCCGATCTTGAGATTGGGGTTCGCCTCCTTGAGCGCGCGCACCGTCTTGACGTCAGAGGCAAAGGAGGGCGTCGAAGTATGGATCACGACGAGTTCGCGATCCTTCACCTCCGGCAGAACGTCGGCGAGCGAAAGCCGATGCGGCGGCGCGTCGATGAGCTTGGAACCCTCGACCAGGGCCGCCGGCTGCGCGAGCCATGTCGGATACCAGAACGACTTGATCTCGCGCCGGTTCTGATAGCGCGCACCGGCGCCGCCATCGAAGCCTTCAAAGGATGGGGCTTGCAGAAACAGGGTTTTCATCATGGCGGCGGCGGTCTCCGGTCGGATATCAGGGTGCCCTCGGGCTTCAGCATGTAGCGGTGCCCCCGCCAGTTCACATCGCGGGCGGCAAAGCCCGCCAGGAACACGGCGAAGGACAATAAATCACGCCCTGGAATGAGCCAATACGGGTGCGGCGGCAAGCCGTAGCCGCGCTCAATGGCAAAAATCAGGAGGCTCCGGCAGGCCAATGCCGCAAATGTGAGCGAGGCCGCAAGCCATCCTCCCCCGAGAAGCAAGGCGGCCAGCCCGAGCGGGAATGCGTGGGTCGCGGACCACCCCACATATCCGGCCGGGTCGATGGTGCGGACCGTCAGAGCCCAGCGCAATTCGTGCCGCCACAGCCGGCCGAACGTGGCCTCGTCGCACACATGGCCGACCGCAAACGGCAACACGGCCACCGGCCGGCCATGCCGGGCCAGCAGCGCGCCGATCTCGTAGTCGTCGGCCAACGTATCCTTGACTGCCTCGAAGCCGCCGATGGCGACCAGCGCATCGCGGCGAAGCGCGATGGTCGAGCCCATGCAGGGCTGCGATAGCTTGAGGCGGACGCTGACCAGAACCCCTGGAAGGAAATGACCATCGACCATGAGCCGCGACAGCCCCGACCACACGCTGCCGGTCGAGATGCCGTAATAAGGTACCGTTACGGCCGCGGCGGAGGTTTCAAGCGCATTCGCGATTCGCTTGAGATAATCCGTCGAGACGCGGATATCGCTGTCGGCGATCACCACGACATCATGGGCGATCCGCCCACTCATGTTGATCAGGTTTGCAACCTTCGGGTTGGAGCCGGCAACGCGGCCGTCCACCACGAGTTCAATCGCCACGCCGGGAAATGCCTCGCGCAGCCCTTCGGCCACGGCAATCGCCGGATCGTCGGCACGGGCTACGCCGAATACGATCTGAATCGCCCCCGTGTAATCCTGCCGGCAGAACGAAGCGAGGTTGTCGAACAAGCCGGGCTCGTCGCCATGCAGGGGCTTGAGGATCGTTACCGCCGGATGTGCGACAAGGTGTGGTGTCTCGCGCGGCAAGAACGACGGCAAGACCGCGATGGCCACGAGCATGAACAGGCAGCCGCACGCGCTGCCGGCCAGCAGCACAAACAGCACGACGTCGTGGATCATGGCTCGATCATATTTCGACCCAGGCGGCTACGCCCGTTCGTTCTGGTTGCCGGCGGGCTCACGTCTGGCGCGATGGAAATGCCAGCCTTCCATCGCCTGCCACGCAATCAGCCCCGGAACGCCGATCACCAGATCGGGGATGCGCTTGACCAGCGACAACGCCAGCGCGGCTTCAGGGGGCACGCCGAAGATGGCGCATAGCACGATCAATCCGCCCTCCTGCGCACCAAGCGCGCCAGGCACTGCGAAAGCTGCGCCGCGCACCGCATGCATCAAGCTCTCGACGATGACTGCCTGCTCATAGGTCACCGGATGGCCCATGAAATGCAGCACGATCCACACTTCGGTCGCACCGAGAAACCAAACCGCAAGATGCCAGAGGCCGCTTCGTACCAGGCCGCTACGGTTTGAATAGAACGCATCCAGTCGTGCGAACAGGTCGTCGATCGCCCCGAAAACAAGCCAGTTACGATCACCGGCAAAGAACGACAGCACCTTGCGGATCAAGGCTTGACCGCGCGCACCCTGGATCATGAAGAAGCCGGCGAGCGCCGGGGTTGCAATCGCAATGCCGATGGCAACCGGCCAGGCAACGACCTCGTTGCCCCCTATCGCGATCAGCAACACCAGGCCGACAATGGCAAACACAAGTTGCGTCGCAGCCTGCATCAGCACATCGACGATGACGCTTGCCGCGGCAACGGCGCCGCGCACGCCTCTGATCGCCAGGCATCGCGCACCGATAAAGTCGCCACCGACCTGCGCCAGCGGCAGCAGCGCGTTGGCGCCCTCGCGCACGAAACGCAACAGCATGCAGGTCGCGACCGGTGGGCGAAGCTCGCGGGGAAACAACAGCCACCAGCCTACGCCCGCCCCGCTAACCGCAATCGCGCGGGCCAGCAGCACCAGCAACACCGAGATCCAGCCGGCGCCGACCATCGCCTCGCCGACCTGTCCCGCGCCATACCAGACCGTCAGCCCGACCAGGACGGACAGGCCGACGAACCAGATCAGCAACGTGGCCTGTTTACCGGACGGCATATGCGATCTTTAACAGAACGATCATGGCGGCGTGACGATCAGGCCGCCTCGTCGTTCAACGCCCGGTCGATGAGTTGCCTGCACTCCTGCAACTCGTGCAGCGCGCTCTGCAACTTGCGGACACGCTCCACGGTCAGGCGGGGCTCGAACGTCGGCGCGGGCGCCCGGCGCTCGGCGGATTGCGTCCCGTCATCGCCGGTTTCCGCATCAGGGGCCTTCAGCAGCCCAAACAAGGCCCGTGCGGCATCGTCGGGCGCGAGACGTACAGTCTCCTCCGACGCATCCTGGTCGGCTGCCTCGGCCGGCTGCGCCGCACCCGGCTGCCAGACGGCTTGAACGAATTTCGGCCCCTGCTCGCGCAGGATGCGCTGGACGCCTCGGATGGTGTAGCCCTCGCCGTACAGCAAATGGCGAATGCCGCGAAGCAGATCGACGTCGTCGGGGCGATAGTAGCGCCGGCCACCGGCCCGTTTCATCGGCTTGATTTGGGAAAACCTGCTTTCCCAGAACCGCAAGACGTGCTGGGGGATGTCGAGTTCCTCGGCAACCTCGCTGATCGTGCGAAATGCGTCCGGTGCTTTGTCCAAAGCCGGGTGTTCCCCTTTTTGGAGGCAGGAGCGTTCGCGCTCCGTCAACGCTCGATACAGATAGAACTAATCTTCTTCGGTGGCGCCGTCATCCGGCAAACCGTTGATACGCTGCTTGAGGATCGCGGATGGCTTGAACACCATCACCCGGCGCGGCGAAATCGGCACTTCCTTGCCGGTTTTCGGATTGCGCCCGATACGCTCGCCTTTCTTGCGCACCACGAACGAGCCGAACGATGAAAGCTTCACGGTTTCACCGCGTTCGAGGCAATTGGTGATTTCTCCCAGCACCAATTCCACGAGCGCGGCCGATTCCGTACGCGACAATCCGACCTTTTGGTAGACCACCTCACACAGGTCGGCCCGCGTAATGGTTTTTCCCGACATCGCCAGCCCCAGTCCAGGAGACCATATCTCGCTGAAATCACGAGGATATTAGCTTGGTCAGATGCGGTCAACGCGGCGAAAATCGCCTTCGGGCGCGTTTTGGCTGACAGGTGTTGCCTTCGCGCAACGGCCCACCTCGCAGGAGATGGGCAACAGACCACCGGCGAAAGCGCAGATGCGGCCCGCCGCTCACCAGCGAACCAAGGCCGAACCCCAGGTGAATCCCCCGCCCATCGCCTCGAACAACACCAGATCGCCCCTCTTGATGCGGCCGTCCTTGATCGCGGCATTAAGCGCGAGCGGAATGGATGCGGCGGACGTATTGCCGTGTTGGTTCACGGTCGTCACCACCTTCTCCGGCGCGATACCGAGTCTCTGAGCGGAATCGTCGATGATCCGCTTGTTCGCCTGATGGGGCACGAACCAGTCGATATCGGCAGCCGTGTAGCCGGTGGCGCGGAATGCATCCTCGATCACGTCGGTGATCATAGCGACCGCGTGCTTGAACACCGCCCGGCCTTCCATCCGCAGATGGCCCACGGTCTTGGTCGAGGACGGCCCGCCATCGACATAAAGCTTGGTCTTATGCCGACCGTCCGAGCGCAGATGCGTGGTCAGTATGCCGCGATCCTCTCGTCCTCCGGGCTGCTGCTGCGCCTCCAGCACGACGGCGCCGGCGCCGTCACCGAATAGCACGCATGTCGTGCGGTCCGACCAGTCGAGGATGCGAGAGAACGTTTCCGCACCGATCACCAGGGCCCGCGTATAAGCCCCAGTCCGCAGCAGCCCGTCGGTCACCGCCAGCGCATAGACAAAACCCGAGCACACCGCTTGCAGATCGAAGGCCGTGCCGCGCGTGATGCCAAGCCCCGACTGAACGGAAACGGCTGACGCCGGAAACGTGTTATCCGGCGTCGAGGTAGCGAGCACGATGAGGTCGATGGATTGTGCGTCGACGTGGGCACTGGCAAGCGCGGCCCGCGCCGCTTGGATTGCGAGGTCGGAGGTGACCTCTCCCTCCGCAGCAATATGGCGCTGCCGGATGCCGGTGCGCTGAACGATCCACTCGTCGGAGGTGTCGACAGTTGCCGCCAACTCCTGGTTGGTGACCACACGCTCCGGCAGGTAACTCCCGCACCCCAGTGCGACCGACCGAAGAACCGTCACGATGCGGCCCCGCTCACGACCCGTGCCGCCTCGGTGTCTCGTGCATGTTTTCGGATTGTATCGCCGATCTTGGCAAGCAGTTCGTGGCGAACCATGTTGTAGCCCATGTCAACCGCGGCCGCGAAACCTTCCGGGTCCGTACCCCCGTGGCTTTTGATGACCACGCCGTTCAAACCCAGGAAAACGCCGCCGTTGGATTTCCGTGGATCCATCTTTTCCCGCAGCATGCGAAACGCCCGCCGCGCCAACACATAACCGATCTTGGACCAAAGTGATTGTGAAATCGCGCTCTTGAGGTAGTCGGCGAATTGGCGCGCCGTGCCTTCCGCCGTCTTCAGCGCGATATTGCCGGCAAAGCCCTCAGTCACGACAACGTCAGCCTTGCCTTTGCCGATGTCGTCGCCTTCGACAAAGCCAATGTAGTCGATGTGCGGCGGCGGGTCTTCGCGCAGAATACGACCGGCCTCGCGCACCGGCTCGAGTCCCTTGACCTCCTCTGCGCCAATGTTGAGCAGGCCCACACTCGGCCGGTCAAGACCGAACAGCACGCGCGCCATCGCGCTGCCCATCACCGCCATATCGACCAGGCTTTCGGCATCCGCGCCGATCGAGGCCCCGAGGTCGAGCACGATGGAGGAGCCTTTCAGCGTCGGCCAGAGCGCGGCGATGGCTGGGCGCTCGATGCCGGGCAAGGTTCGAAGGTTGAATTTGGCCATTGCCATCAGCGCGCCGGTGTTGCCGGCGGACACCGCGACATCGGCTTCGCCCTTTTTCACCGCGTCGATGGCCAGCCACATCGACGACTTCCAGCGGCCATTGCGCAGCGCTTGGCTCGGCTTGTCGTCCATGCGAACGGCAACGTCGGTATGAACCAGCCGGCAGACCTCTTTGAGCCGGGGGTGCGCCTCAAGCAGGGGCTCGATCTTGGCGCTGTCGCCGAACAGGATGAACGAGGTATCGGGGTGCTGCGCCAGGGCCAATTCGGCGCCAGGCACGATCACCGACGGTCCGTGGTCACCGCCCATGGCGTCGAGCGCGATTCGGACCTTCTGCGGCATGTTCAAACCTAGGCGGCGGCGCGGGTTGACGCCGGGAATTCGGTCCTTCGGGGGTGACCGGATGAGGGAGCACCATACCCTGCCGGACGGGGGACGCACCAGAGCCTAAGGCTCAGCTTGTGGGTCACGGATACAGGGCGGAATGATTTGAAATTCAAGAGTCTTTTTCGTCGCTGCCATTTTTTAGCGCGGCCAGCGCGGAAAACGGATGACTGGCCGGGTCGTCCGCCGCCGGAGAATCGAAGGTCGCGTCCGGTTTGCGGGGATAGGGGTCGATGCCCAGCACCAGGAATTCGGTGGCGATCGCGCCGAGATCGACGGCGCCGTGACGAAGTTCCTCCGAGGGATCCTCTGCATCGACAGATTGCATGGCCTTGGCGGGCGCTGTGGCCGCCGCGGGCGGTGCAAAAACCAGGTTGATCTCCTCCTCCACCTCGTTGCGGACAGGGTCGAGGGTGACGACACAGCGCTGGACCACGGTGGCGGAAACCTGCCCCACCACCCGCAAACTGCCCTGCCCGACGCGGGACAGGCTGAAGTCAGCCTCCAGCCGAGGCACCTCCAGCACCCCGGCAAAGCCGGCAACGGCCGTCCGCGTGGCCGCGTCGGGAGCCAGCTTCACCTGCCGGCCGTCCTCGGGAACCTCGGACAGTTTCACCGGAACGCTCCAAGGCTGCGCCGGGAGCTTGGCCGGCATCCGCCCCTCGGTTGCTCGTCCGCTCATATTTCGCTCCCTCGGATCAAGGCTGTGCCACGGCTTGCGGGTCGGGAAACGCAAGGCCCGTCGGCGAAACCGCGCCGGCGTCCCAGCGCTCGAGCCGGACCGCAACCTCACGGATATAGGTCGCCAACCGGCGGGCACCGCCATCCGGCTCCGGGATCGCGAACACGTTGCGGGCCACGGCGCTTTCCAGCATGCCGGCGGCCCCCTCCAGCGCCGTCTCATAGGCTTGCGCCCGACCGTAGAAGCCCTCCGCCATGCGCCGCATCTTCTTCGGCACGGCAAGATCGCCCACGCCCATTTCCCGGAAGTTGTCGTCGATGTCGCGGCAAAACCGATCGAACAGCGCCTGGCCGGCCGGGGGCCCTTCGCCGCCGCCCTGCCCTTTCATCCGCCGCAGCACCAGGACGAGATGCAGCACGATCATTTCCAGACGTCCGGTCACCGTGTCGGGCACGCCGTAATCGCGATAGAACGCGGGAGATCGCGCCTGCGCCACGATCATGCCATAGAGGGCGTCGATGGTGGCTTCCTGTTTAGAACGGCGAAAGAGACGTGAAATCATAGGGTTCGTGAAGGGCCCAGTCTCGCGTTGCACTTTTCGAGCACCTCGGGTACCCCCCTGTGCATCCTGGATGCAAGCAAAATGACGCTGATGACCCGTCCTTCGAATCGTTGCGCACCACGCTCGCGCCGGCGCCTCACCGCCGGCGTGCTCGCGGCGACGGCGGTCCTGATGTTGGGCGGCTGCGCCGACTCCTTCACCCAGGTCTACCAGCGCGGCTACATCATCCCCGAGGGGGCGCTCGAGCAGGTTCCGCTCGGCGCCAGCCAGGAGCAGGTCCTGATCGTGCTCGGCACACCCTCGACCGTCGCAACGGTCAGCGGCGAGGCGTTCTATTACATCTCGCAGCGCGCCGAGCAGAAGCTCGCCTTCATGCCCCAGCAGGTCACCAACCAGCGTGTGATCGCCGTCTACTTCGACAAGGACCGCCGCGTGCAGCGGATCGCCAACTACGGCCTTAAAGACGGCAAGGTGTTCGACTTCGTCAGCCGCACCACGCAGACCAGCGGCTCCGATATCGGCTATCTGAACTACCTGTTCGCGATCACCAAGCCCATCGGCTCGTAACGCCCGCGCAGCTCGCGCGAAGCGGGCCCTCGTCCCGCACGCCTTCGTATCCGGCATAAAAAACCCCGCGGTTTCCCGCGGGGTTTTCCTTGGCGAAAATCGCCAGACCGAGATCGACGCAACCGGCCTAGCCGTGCGCCAGCACCGCGAGCAGCAACAGCGCGACGATGTTGGTGATCTTGATCATCGGGTTCACGGCAGGGCCCGCCGTGTCCTTGTAGGGGTCGCCGACGGTGTCGCCGGTCACCGCCGCCTTGTGGGCGTCGGAACCCTTGCCGCCATGGTGGCCGTCCTCGATGTACTTCTTGGCGTTGTCCCACGCACCGCCGCCCGAGGTCATCGAGATGGCGACGAACAGGCCCGTGACGATCACGCCGAGCAGCATGGCTCCGACCGCCGAGAAGCCGGCCGACTTGCCTGCCGCTCCGCCACCCGCGATCCAGTAGATCGCGTAGTAGACGACGATCGGCGACAGCACCGGCAGCAAGGACGGGATGATCATTTCCTTGATCGCCGCCTTGGTCAGCATGTCCACGGCGCGGCCATAGTTGGGCTTGCTCGTGCCCTTCATGATGCCCGGATTCTCGCGGAACTGCCGACGAACCTCCTCGACGATGGCGCCGGCCGCACGTCCGACCGCGGTCATGCCCATCGCACCGAACAGGTACGGCAGCAGGCCACCGAACAACAAGCCCGCGACGACGTAGGGGTTGGTCAGCGAGAAGTTGAGCGCCACGCCCGAGAAGTACTTGTGCTGTGCGGAGTGGCTGATGAAGTACGACAGGTCCTCGTTATAGGCCGCGAACAGCACCAGCGCGCCCAGGCCCGCCGATCCGATGGCGTAACCCTTGGTGACCGCCTTGGTGGTGTTGCCGACCGCGTCGAGCGCGTCGGTGGACTTGCGCACCTCCTTGGGCAGACCCGCCATTTCGGCGATGCCGCCGGCGTTGTCCGTGACCGGCCCGAAGGCGTCGAGCGCCACGACCATGCCGGCCAGCGCCAGCATCGTCGTCACCGCGATGGCGATGCCGAACAGGCCCGCCATGCCGTAAGTCACCAGGATGCCGGCGATGATGACGATAGCCGGCAGCGCGGTCGCCTCCATCGAGATCGCAAGACCCTGGATCACGTTGGTGCCGTGGCCGGTGACCGACGCGGCGGCAATCGACTTCACCGGGCGATAGTCCGTGCCGGTGTAGTACTCGGTGATCCAGATGATCAGGCCCGTCACGACCAGGCCGACGATGCCGCACCAGTACAGCGTGGTGCTGGTGAAGGCCACGCCCGCCGACGTGCGCAACGGCACGCCGAAGCCGAACAGCAGGTGAACCACGCCCGCGATGCCAATCAGCGACAGGACCGCGGTCACGATCAGGCCCTTGTAGAGCGCGCCCATGATCGACTGGCTGGCACCGAGCTTGACGAAGAACGTACCGACGATCGACGTGATGATGCACACGCCGCCAATCGCGAGCGGCAGCGTCATCATGTTGGCGAGATACGGCGTACCGGCGAAGAAGATCGCCGCCAGCACCATCGTCGCGACCGTCGTCACCGCGTAAGTCTCGAACAGGTCGGCGGCCATGCCGGCGCAGTCGCCGACGTTGTCGCCCACGTTGTCGGCGATGGTGGCCGGGTTGCGCGGATCGTCCTCGGGGATTCCGGCCTCGACCTTGCCGACGAGATCGCCGCCGACGTCGGCGCCCTTGGTGAAGATGCCGCCGCCGAGCCGGGCGAAGATCGAGATCAGCGAAGCGCCGAAGCCCAGCGCCACCATCGCGTCGATGACGGTGCGCGAGTTGCCGGCAAAGCCCATCGGGCCGGTGAGGATCGCGTAATAGACGGCGACGCCCAGGAGCGCGAGGCCGGCCACGAACATGCCGGTGATGGCGCCGGCCTTGAACGCCAGTTCAAGACCGCCGGCCAGCGAGCCGATCGCCGCCTGCGCCGTGCGGACGTTGGCGCGCACCGAGACGTTCATTCCGATGAAGCCCGCGACGCCCGAAAGCACCGCACCGATGCCGAAGCCGATGGCGACCAGCCAGCCGAGCAGATAACCGACGACCAGAAAGATCACGATGCCGACAACGCCAATCGTGGTGTACTGGCGTTTGAGATACGCCTGGGCGCCTTCGCGCACCGCACCGGCAATCTCCTGCATCCTGGCGCTGCCCGCGTCGGCTTTCATCACCGACAGGATCGCCCAGATCCCGTACACGATCGCGAGCAAACCGCAGGCGATGATCACTCCCAAGGTTGTCATGGATTCCTCGATTGTCGTGAAATATGCCGGACAGGCCCCCATCCGGACGAATGTGGCGCGGATATGCCAAAAACCGGCTTCCGACGCAACGCCGGATGTGGCTAACGCGCCTCTAGATACCGGGAAATCGGCAATTCTCTCAAGCCGAACGGAACCGCCGCCGGGCCACCCAGGCGAGCAGAGCGGCCGCCGCCAGGACCGGCGGGAACGCGGTTGCGTTCACCCACGCCCATCCCAACAACGCCAGCAACTCGCCGGAGGCAAACGAGCCCAACGCCATCGTGCCGAAAATCAGGAAGTCGTTGAAGGCCTGAACTTTATTGCGCTCCTCGGGTCGGTGGCAGTCGGTCACGAGCGTGGTGGCGCCGATGAAGGCGAAATTCCACCCCATGCCGAGGAGCGCAAGCCCAACCCAGAAATGGGCGACCGTCTGGCCGGCGATGCCGAGGCCGGCGGCCACCAAGAGCAGCGCCAAGCCGACCCCGATGATTCGGAACACGCCGAACCGCAGGATCAGGTGGCCGGTGATGAAGCTCGGGGCGTACATGCCCAGCACATGCCACTGGATGCCCAGCGTCGATGCGGTCACCGAATGGCCGCAGTCCACCATCGCGATCGGCGCAGACGTCATCACCATGTTCATGATGGCGTAGCTGACCACGCCGCACGACGCGGCCGCGATAAACAACGGCTGGCGCACGATCTCCGATAGCGGCCTGCCCTCGTTGCCGCGATCGCGCGGCAACGGCGGTGGCGATTTGAGCCGCATCAGAACCAGGCCCGCGAGTGCCGCGAGCGCCGACTGCGCGACAAAGGTCGCCGCAAACAGATGCGGCTGCCACATGTCCTTGGTGACGATCACCGTTGTCGAACCGATGATCGCCGCAAGCACGCCTCCCGCGAGCACGAATGAAATCGCCTTGGGCTTGTAATCGTCGCTCGCCGTATCGGTCGCCGCGAAGCGATAGGACTGGTGCGCCGCGGAATAGAGGCCACAGCCGAACGCGCCGAGCAGAAAGATTTCGAACGAGGCTGTCAGCACGCCGACGCAGCAGATAAGGCCGGAAATCGAGCCGACAACCGTGCCGGTTTGCAGAGCGAAACGCCGCCCCTGACGACGCGCCAAGATGCCGATCGGGAGCGTGCCGAGCCACATGCCGAACACCATGATGGAAATCGGCAGGGTCGCGAGCCCCTTGTCGGTTGCCAGCATCGTGCCGATGATGCCGGCCGTCGCCACAATGACAGTGTTGTTGCCGCCCGCGAGCGCCTGCGCGCCCGCCAGCACCAGCGCGTTGCGGCGGGCAAGGCGGTCGTCGGCAACGACTGGCGAAAAATCGGCGATGACCGCCATCGAGACATCCGTGGCTGCGCGCGCCCGTTGTATCGGGCGCGCGGATCAATGGCTATTGCCGCGAGCGCAGGTCAGAACTGCAACGCACCCGGATGGCGGACGGCGATGTTGCGGGCTTCGGCCGGCGACAACGCTCCGGCTTGCCCGAGCGCCGACTGCAATTCGTCGATCAAAAGGTCGATCACATGGCCCGGCCCATCGGCGCCGAGCGCGCCAAGGCCCCAGAGGAACGCCTTGCCGGCCAACCCCGCCGAAGCGCCGAGCGCAAGCGCACGGGCGACATCGGTGCCGCTGCGCACGCCCGAATCGAACAGCACGGTGGCGCGGCCCCCCACCGCCTTGACGACCGCCGGAACACAGTCGATGGGCGGCGGCAAGGCTTCGACCTGCCGGCCGCCGTGGTTCGACACCAGGATGCCGTCGATGCCGAGCGACACCGCCTTCTCCGCGTCGGCCGGATGCAACAGCCCCTTCAACACCAGCGGTTTCTTCCAGCGGTCTCGATAGCGCGCGACCTCCTCCCACGAGAACGCACCGCCCATTTCGCGGCGGGCAAAAACGATGGTGTCGTTGAGGCTCGCGCCCTTGCCCGCATAAGGCTGGATGTTGGCGAAGCGCGGCTGGCCGTTGCGCAGCATCGCAACCGCCCAGCCCGGGCACTTCGCCATGCTCGCAACCATCTTCCAGTCGGCCCTGAACCGGCCGCCGCCGCCAAGGCCGACCTTGACCTCGCGCGAACGCACGGTGCGCACCGGCACGTCGAGCGTCAGCATCAGCACATGGGCTCCCGCCGCCTCCGCCCGGCGGATCACGTCGTAACCGATGGCGTGATCGTTGCCGGCAAAGCGGTAGAGCTGCATCCAGAACACGTCGGGGGCGATCTCCGCGATCTCCTCGATGGTCGCGCCGCCGGCAACGCCCAGCGTGTAAGGCACGCGCGCCCGCTGCGCCGCGCGCGCGAGCAGCTTGTCCGCCCCCGGCCACACCACGATCGGACTGCCCATCGGCGCGACCCCGATCGGCGCGGCGTAGCGCCGCCCGAACAGCTCGACCTCGACGGGCGGCAATTTCGGCATCACGCCGTAACGAGGAATAAGATCGATGGAATCCAACGCCGCCCAATTGTGCCGGATGCCGGTGTCGTCACCCGCGCCGCCGTCGCCGTACTCGAACGCAAAATACGGCAGCCGCCGCTCCGCACCGCGCCGCAGATCGTAGATTGTCGGATAGCGGCGCTGATGCTTGAGAAAATTCGGATTCCGGGCGGCGCCCTGCTTGGCCGCCGCCATCGCGGTGATGTCGTGCATGAATACCCCTCGCCAATCGCCGCCAGTATAGCGCAGGCGCGCCGTTCAAAAATGGCTGAATGAACTGCGCGCGAAGCGGAGCAGCCGCCCGTCCGACGCACGCAGGCGCACACCCTTGCCCCCGGTCACAGCGCCGATCTCCGTCACCGGAACTCCGGCGCGTCGCGCCGCCGCCTTGAAGGCCGCGAGCTTCGCCGGCGGCACGGTCGCGACGACCTCGAAGTCGTCGCCGCCAGTCAGGATGGCTTCGAGCGCCGCGGGATCGGCGGCTAGCGCCGTCCGTGCCGCCTTCGACAGCGGGACCGACGCCAGGTCGATCTCCGCGCCGACGCTCGACGCGCGCGCAAGCTTGCCGAAGTCGCCGATAAGCCCGTCCGAAACATCCATGCCCGCCGACGCATGCCGTCTCAGTGCCTCGGCGAGAGCATTGCGCGGCTCCGGCACGAGATAGCGTTGCGCGAGATGGCGGCGCATCGGCCCATCGAGACGCCAGCGCCTGGCCGCACCGCGATCCAGCCGCAGCTTCAGGCCGAGCGCGGCGTCACCGACGGTCCCCGTCACCACGATCCGGTCGCCCGGCCGCGCTCCGTTGCGGCGAACCATCGTGCCCTTCGGCAGCGATCCGAATGCGGTGATGGAAATCGTCACCGGACCCGGCGTGCGCACCGTGTCGCCACCGAGCAGCGGACAATTGAAACGCCGGGCGTCGGCTCCCAAGCCACGGGTGAATGCCTTGAGCCAGGCCTCCCCCTGCTCTTTCGGCAACGCCAGCGTCATGAGGAAGCCTGTAGGCTTCGCGCCCTTGGCGGCGAGATCGGAAAGGTTGACCCGCAGCGCCTTGCGCGCGACGGCGTCGGGCGGATCGTCGGCGAAGAAATGCACGCCGCCGACGACGGCGTCCGCCGTCAGCACCCACTCGTGACCGGACGGCGGCGCCAGCACGGCGGCGTCGTCGGTCAATCCGAGCGCGCCGGGATGCCTGGCGATCGAGCGGAAATGGCGCGCGATCAGGCGGTCCTCACCGGATTGCTCTTGTTTCCTGCTCGCCGGCACCGCCCTCACCGCGTTGCGGCGTCGAACTCACCGGCACGCAACTGGCGCGCCAGTTGATCGAGCACCGCGTTGACCATGCCGGTTTCGTCCTTCTCGACGAAGGCATGGGCCACATCGACATATTCCGACACCACGACGCGGGCAGGCACATCGCGCTTGCGGTCGAGCTCGTAGGCCCCCGCGCGCAGCACCGCGCGCAACACCGCCTCGATGCGCTTGAGCGGCCAACTCTTCGCCAGCACGGCGTCGATCATCGGATCGAGCCGGCGCTGCTCGGCCACCACGCCGCCCACCACGTCGCGAAAGAACGCGGCCTCCGCCGGCAGGTATTCGTCGCCCTCCACCTCGCGCCCGAGCCAATGACTCTCGAACTCGGCCAGGATGGCATTCAGCGGCGTCGCCGCAAGGTCCATCTGGTAAAGCGCCTGAACGGCGGCAAGCCGTGCCGCCCCGCGGCGATTGGCGCGGCGTCCGTCCGTCGGTGCAGCCGCTTTCGCCATCGCCGCGTTACCGTTTCGCCCGCTGTCGCTTGATTGCGATCAACGCCAGCACCGCACGCGCGGCGTCGCCGCCCTTGTCCTGCTCGGTGAGGCGCGCGCGCGCCCAAGCCTGCGCCTCGTTGTCGGTCGTGAGGATGCCGTTGCCGCACGGAAGCCGCCGCGCCACCGAGAAGTCGAGCAAGGCGCGGGCGGACTGCATCGCCACGATATCGAAATGGAACGTCTCGCCCTGGATCACGCAACCGAGCGCCACGACGCCGTCATACGGCTTTTTCTCCTTCTCGGCGGCCTCGACCGCGATGGCGATCGCCGGCACGATCTCGAGCGAGCCCGGAACGGTCACGACCTCCCACGTCGCCTTGGCCTCGTCGAGCGCCTTGGCGGCGCCCGCCAGCAGAGCGTCGGCGATGTCGTTATAGAACCGCGCCTCGACGACGAGAATGCGGGTACCGGCGGGCTTTGCTGTTTTAGCGCCGGGTTTTCGTTTCGGTGCGGCCATGTGTCCCTCGTTTGAAGCGCGTCAGTAGCAAGTGCGCCGAGTGCGAACAAGGGCCGATCACAACGATCTTTAACGTGTCTCCATCAGGCGCGCGGCGTAGCGCGCCATCAGGTCGATTTCGAGATTGAGCCGGTCGCCGGATTTCACTGCACCGAGCGTCGTCACCGACAGCGTATGCGGAATGATGAGCACGGAGAAGGTGTCTTCGGTCACGCCGTTGACGGTGAGCGAAACGCCGTCGAGCGCGACCGAACCCTTCTGCGCGACGAAACGCATCAACGCCGGCGGCGCGCGAAACGTCAGCCGCGCCATGTCGGGCAAGTCCTCGCGCGTCATCAACTCGGCGATGCCGTCGGCGTGACCGGCAACGATGTGGCCGCCCAATTCGTCGCCGACCTTGAGCGCGCGCTCGAGGTTGAGCCGCGTGCCCTTGATCCAATCGGCTGCCGTCGTCAGTTGCAGCGTCTCGGCCGCGGCATCCACCGCAAACGATGTCCGGTTGCCCGCCGCCGCGGTTTCCACCACGGTGAGACACACCCCCGAGCACGCGATGGACGCGCCGATGGCAATCGTCTCGCGCGGATAGGCGCAGGCAATCTCGATCCGGCGCAGACCCTCGGCCCGCGGTTCGACCGCGATCACCTCACCGATGTCGCTGACGATGCCGGTGAACATGCGTTACGCCCTCTCGAACATTTCGAGCCTATCGACGCCGACCGCTTCGGTGCCGATCGTCTTCAACTTCGAGGATTGCGTCAGGTCGATCAGCGGCACGCCCTCCAGCGCATCAATGCCATCCGCCCCAATGGCATTCGGGGAATGGAACAACGCCGCTTCGTCCACCAGATCGGCCGCAACGAAGGCCGCCGCCACGCGCGGGCCGCCCTCCACCATCAGCCGCGTGATCCCGCGTTCCGCGAGCGCCTTCAGCACCTGGGGCAGATCCAGGAGTCCGTCCCTCGCTTCGACGCGCAGCACCTCGACGCCCTTGGCCTTGAGAATATCCTCCGCGATCGGCGACGCGTCCGTGGACCCGACCGCCCAGGTCGGCACCTCGCGCGCCGTGCTGATCAGCGACGTGGAAAGCGGCGCACGGAGCTTCGCGTCCAGGATCACCCGCACCGGCGACCGCTCGCGCATTCCCGGCAGGCGGCAGGTCAGGTGCGGATCGTCCGACAGCACCGTGCCGACGCCGACCAGGATGGCGTCGGCTTCCGCGCGCATCAGATGGACGCGGGCGCGAGCCTCCTCGCCGGTGATGGCCGTAGGCTTGCGGCCGGCCAGTCCCGCCTTGCCATCGGCCGAAACCGCGAGCTTGAGCAGAACTTGCGGCCGCCCCTCACGCATGCGGCGAAGATGGCCCGCATGCACGCGCGCCGCCTCCTCCGCGCAAAGGCCGGTATCGACCACGATGCCGCGCTCGCGAAGCTTGGCATAACCTTGCCCGGCGACCTCGGGGTTGGGATCGTCCAGCGCCGACACCACGCGCGCGATGCCCGCGCGGATGATGGCATCGACGCAGGGCGGCGTCTTGCCTTGGTGCGAGCACGGCTCCAGCGTGGAATAGAGCGTCGCGCCGCGGGCCGCGCGGCCGGCGTGCTTGAGGGCTTCCGTCTCGGCGTGGGGCCGCCCGCCCGGCTGGGTCCAACCGCGTCCGAGGATCACGCCGTTCTTGACCACCACGGCGCCAACAGACGGATTGGGCCAGGTGCGCCCCAGGCCACGACGCCCGACCGCGAGCGCGAGCTGCATGAAACGCAAATCGAGCGCCGGATCGACGCCCGGCGGAGTTCCTTCGGGGCCACTCATTTGTCGGCCGCAACCGGCGGTGTCATCGCCTCGAGCTTGGCTTTTTCCTCGCCGGACAATTCCTCAAGAGCCTGCTTGAAGTCCTTCGGCTCGCGGAAATTGCGATAGACCGAGGCGAAACGCACGTAGGCAACATCGTCGAGCGCGCGCAGATGCTCCATCACCGTCTCGCCGATCGTCTCGGATGTCACTTCGCTTTCGCCGAGGCTTTCCAGTTCACGCACGATCTTCGACACCACCTGTTCAATACGCTCCGGCTCGACCGGTCGCTTGCGCAGCGCGATCTGGATCGAGCGGGCGAGCTTGTCACGGTCGAACGGAGCGCGCCGCCCGTTGCGCTTGATCACCGTCAGTTCGCGCAGTTGCACCCGCTCGAACGTCGTAAAACGGAAATTGCAGGAAAGGCAAACCCGTCGCCGGCGGATCGCGGCCGAGTCTTCGGTCGGCCGCGAATCCTTTACCTGCGTATCAAGCGACCCGCAGCTCGGGCAGCGCATCGGCTCCCTTCCCTGTTCCCCCGCCTATCCCGGATAGATCGGGAAACGCGTCAGCAGTTGCTTCACCTTTTCGCGCACCGCGGCCTCGGTCGCGGCATCCTGGTCCGTGCCCTTCTGCGACAGCACGTCGAGCACCTCGGCGATCATGTCGCCGACCTGGCGGAATTCGGCAATGCCGAAACCGCGCGAGGTGCCGGCCGGGGTGCCGAGCCGCACGCCCGAGGTGATCGCCGGCTTCTCAGGATCGAACGGAATGCCGTTCTTGTTGCAGGTGATGTGCGCACGCCCGAGCGCGATTTCGGCCACCTTGCCGGTCAGGCGCTTGGGCCGCAGGTCCACCAACATCAGGTGCGTGTCGGTGCCGCCAGAGACGATATCAAACCCTTTGGACTTAAGGGTTTCGGCCAAAGCCTTGGCGTTCTCCGCGACGTTCTTCGCGTAAAGCTTGAAGGCCGGGCGCAGCGCCTCGCCGAACGCCACCGCCTTGGCGGCGATGACGTGCATCAACGGCCCGCCCTGCATTCCGGGGAACACGGCCGAGTTGATTTTTTTGCCCAGTTCCTCGTCGTTGGTGAGGATGAAGCCGCCGCGCGGCCCGCGCAGCGTCTTGTGGGTGGTCGACGTGACGATATGCGCGTGGGGGAATGGGCTCGGATGCGCCCCACCCGCGACGAGGCCGGCGAAGTGCGCCATATCCACCATCAGCTTGGCGCCGACGGAATCGGCGATCTCGCGGAAGCGGCGGAAGTCGATGATGCGCGGATAGGCCGAGCCGCCGCAAACGATGACCTTCGGCTTATGCTCTTCGGCGAGCCGCGCCACCTCGTCCATGTCGATGCGGTGGTCGTCGCGGCGCACGCCATAGGGCACCGCCTTGAACCACTTGCCGGACACATTGACCGGCGAACCGTGGCTGAGATGGCCGCCGGCGGCAAGGTTCAGGCCCAGGAACGTATCGCCCGGCTGCATCAGCGCGTAGAACGCGGCGACGTTGGCCGATGCGCCCGAGTGCGGCTGGACGTTGGCGAAACCGGCGTTGAACAGCTTCTTGACGCGGTCGAGCGCGAGCGTTTCGGCAACATCGACGAAATGGCAGCCGCCGTAGTAACGACGGCCGGGCAAACCCTCGGCATACTTGTTGGTCAACACCGAGCCCTGCGCCTCGAGCACGGCGCGGCTGACAATGTTTTCCGATGCGATCAGTTCGATCTCGTCGCGCTGGCGACCGAGCTCCTTGCCGATGACGTCGGCGATCTCAGGATCGGTGTCGGCCAGGGACGTTGTAAACAATGAATCCGCGACAGCTCTCGCGGGGGCTTCAGACATAGACATGGTGATCTCCAGGGATGGCTTCCCGTACCATATCGGTCGGCACCCGCCAAGTGTGGGTTGGCGCCCGCGCACAGTCGCAATATGTTGATTTTGCGGCCGTTATTGCCGCTCCAGCCGCCGCTTCAATTTTTGCAAGGCAAGCTGCCGCAGATCGGCCTGCGAGGCGGTGGAGGGCCCCACCGCCGACACCTCCAGCGCGGTCCGGCTATCGATCGCGGTCACCTTCACCGCGCGGCCGATGGCGACGAATTCAAAATACACCTCGCGGCCGGCGTCATGGTGTGTTTCGCGCCCGCCCGGTTTGCTGCCCATCACGTCGTTCCCACCTGATGCCCAATCGTCCACGATCCGGTCTGTCCCACCGCAGCGTGTCGGCGGCCATCGCATCGCCGGTTGCAACTCGTTGACCGATGCGACATTGGCTATTCTCGCCGCCGTCGTCGTCCGCATGAGCACGAGCCCATGGAACTCGGTATCTACACGTTTGTCGAGAACACGCCGGACCCGGTCACCGGACACGCGCTTGCGCCGGCGCAACGGCTGCGCAACCTGATCGAGGAGATCGAGCTTGCCGACCAGGTCGGCATCGACGTCTTCGGCGTCGGCGAACACCATCGCCCGGACTACCTTGGATCGGCGCCGCCGATCCTGCTCGCGGCCGCGGCCGAGCGCAGCAAAAGAATCCGCCTGAGCAGCGCCGTTACCGTGCTCAGCTCCGACGATCCGGTGCGGGTCTACGAGCAGTTTTCGACACTCGATCTGTTGTCGGGCGGCCGGGCCGAGATCATGGCCGGGCGCGGCTCGTTCATCGAGTCATTCCCGCTGTTCGGCTACAGCCTCGACGATTACGACGAGTTGTTCGCCGAGAAGCTCGAGTTGCTGGTCAAAATCCGCGACAACGAGCGCGTGACCTGGTCGGGCAAATTCCGCGCGCCGCTGCACGACCAGGGCATCTACCCACGAACGCCGAACCGGATTCCGATCTGGGTTGCCGTCGGCGGCAATCCGCGCTCGGCGTTTCGGGCCGGTGCGTTGGGCCTGCCGATGGAGCTTGCCATCATCGGCGGCCTCCCCGAACGCTTCGTGCCCTTCATCCGGATGTTTCGCCAAGCCGCGCATCAGATGGGGCACCATGACCTGGCGCTCGGCATCAACACCCACGGCTATGTGGCGGACACGTCGCAGCAGGCGGCCGACGAGTTCTTCCCGACTTACGCGGCGCAGATGAACCACGTCGGCCGCGAGCGCGGCTGGCCGCCGACCACGCGCGCGCACTTCGATTCCGGGCTCGGGCCGCGCGGCCACCTCCTGGTTGGCAGCCCGCAGCAGGTGATCGACAAAATCCTCGCCCAGCAGGAGGTGCTCGGCCACACGCGCTATCTCATGCAGATGAGCGTCGGCACCATGCCGCACGCTCAAACCCTGCGGTCGATCGAGCTGTTCGGCACCAAGGTTGCGCCGGCGGTGCGCGCGGCGCTCAAGGCTCAGCCGCGCTTGGTGGAGGCCACCGGGCCGAGCCCGTCGCGCCCGTAAATGTCCTCGCGGAACTGCGTGACGCCGTCCGGCGTCGCCCAGGCGGTGACATAGACCCAATACAGCGGCACCGGCTTGGCCACCCGGACATCCTTGCGGTCGCCGCTCTTGATCACCGCGTCGATGTCCTGGCGCGACCAGCCCGGCGTATCCGCCAGGAGCCAGCTCACCAGCTCGCGCACGTTCTGCACGCGCACGCAGCCCGAGGAGTCGAAACGCAAGTCCTCGCCGAACAGGTTCTTGGCCGGCGTGTCGTGCATGTAGACGCCGTCCTTGTTCGGGAAATTGATGCGGATCGTCCCGAGAGAATTGAAATCGCCCGGATCCTGCTTGAAGCGGTAGTTCACCGCCTCCTGCGAGTACCAGTTGATCTGCGACGGCGTGAGCTCGTTGCCGTGCGGATCGAAGATGCGGATGCGGTTGCTGGTCAGGTAATCGGGCTCAGCCTGCATCTTGGGGATGAGGTCGCGCCGCACGATCGAAACCGGGACGGTCCAGTACGGATTGAAGTTGACCTCGATGATCTTGCTGTTGATATCCGGCGACGGCCGGTCGGGCTTGCCGACCACCGCGGTGTGGCGCGACACCGCCACGTCGCCCTCGATCGCCTCGATCCGCGCGGCCGGGATGTTGCACATCACGTAGCGCGCGCCGAGGTTCCCGCTCATGCCGCGCAGCCGCACCAGATTGGTGCGGAGCTGGGCCAGCCGCGTGGTGGCGGGCACGTTCAACGCCTTGACGGTCAGGTCGCGCACCACCCCGTCGGCGGTGACGCCATGCCGCGCCTGGAAGCGCCGGACCGCGGCTTCGACATAGGAATCGTAAATTTCGGAGAGCCCGGCCGACGGATCGAGGTCGCCGGAAATCATCAGCCGCTTGCGCAGCGCGGCCACGGCCGGCTGACGGCTGCCCAGCCGCAAGCCCTCGACGTTGCCCACCTCGGGCCAGCCGCCCTGGGCCACGATCCCCTCGAACTGCCGGATCGCCTGGTCGGTATGCTGAACGGTCGCCGGCGACAGCGTCGGCAGCGACGTCTTGGGCATGTGGATGGTGCGGGAGGCCGAGTCGAAGCCCTGCCCGAAGTCTCTCTGCAAGTTCTGGTCGATCAGCGCCTGAAGCACGGCGTCCTGCCCAAAGGCCCGCGAGGCCGCCAGACCGCCGCCTGCAATCGTGGTGGCCTGTGCCAGGCCGCGCAAAACGGCGCGCCGGCTGTGCTGACGCTGCTTGGACGGTGTCGTCATCAATCCTATCCCCGAATCCCGATGGCTGCGCGGCGCCACCAAACGCCGATCGAGCGGGCACGGCAAGCGCGCCGCCCATCACACTTTCGCTAGGCCCTAGCCCTGGCGCTGGGCGAATTTATGACAAGTTCCCGCGGCGCGGACGGGGGTCGAGCGGCCTTTGCCCCGGCACGCGAGGCCACGCCTTCCACCCGATGCGCTGCACGGGCCGCAGGCTTCCGTCCCCCAAACGCACCGAGCCCCCGGCGGAGGTCCGGGGGCTCGGCGTGGAGAGCCGCAACGATACCGTTAGGCGTCAGAGCCGGTAAAGGATCTGGTCGGTCCAGAACCGCTCGAGCCGGTGCAGCGACTTGTTCAGCGTGGCGAACTCGTCGGCGCTGATGCCGCCGACCTGCTCCACCGTACGCACGTGCTTCTGATAAAGCCCCTCCACGATATCGCGCACCTCGCGACCCGCATCCGTGAGCCGGATGCGAACCGAGCGACGATCGACACGCGAGCGTTGATGATCGAGGAAGCCCATCTCCACGAGCTTCTTCAGATTGTACGAAACGTTGGAGCCGAGATAGTAGCCGCGCGTGCGAAGCTCGCCCGCCGTCAATTCCTTGTCGCCGATATTGTAGAGCAGCAGCGCCTGCACCGAATTGATGTCGGAGCGCCCACGCCGATCGAACTCGTCCTTGATCACGTCGAGCAATCGACGATGCAAACGCTCCACGAGCGTCAAGGCATCGAGATAGAGCGGCCGGATGTGATCGAACTTCGCCTGCCGATCGGCGGGTTCGACCGTTTTGACAACGGTCTTCATCATGACGCCTTCCGTGTATTTTTTGTTTCACGCAGCGGGCCCTGTTTTCCCGCCGATGGTCAAAACCATAAGCGCCATGATTGAAGATCGGCTTAAATTGTAGAATAAACTTTTGGTATCTCGGAGATGGTGAATCGCCAGTATCCATCGAATGTTTCGGGCGAAATTCACACCGTGTTCACCCTCTCCCGCAGCGCGTTCCCGAAATGATACGCCCTGCCCCGCTGCCGTTACGGCGCCGGTCTTTCGTCATCCGCCATCACGGCCGTATCCCTCGACCACTCGTGCTGCGTTTTGCAACAAGGGCAGAAATCCCTGCCGGTAAACGGCGGCAGCAGGACGAACGACGCTTCGTCCATTTCGATACCGCTGTCGATGGACGTTCCCGTCACAACGCACGTCGTCAAAATCTTGGGCATCGACACCCTCCCTTCGCCGCAACGGCGACGGGTTGGGCTTGCCTCCCGCGCACCCGCCGTTAACTTTGACATAGCCGCGAAGAGAGCGGACGGGCGACACGGCGGCCTCATTCGCCGTCAAGTGAACGGCCGCCGCACGCGCGGCCGCGTCAGATCGCTGTTGGCAAGGATCGAGGAAAGTTCCGTGGCGAACCGCAAGCCATCGAGCCGCGAGCGATGCGGCCGTTCGCGATAAAGCGCCATGCGCCGCTTAGTTCGGATGCTCGCGGGCCGACTGGATCGCGAGAAACAGATAGCCGAACAGAAGCACGAATTCGGTTGCGACCACGAGCAACCGGCCGCCGTAGACCTGAGGAAAGAACACTTCGACCGCCGCCATCGACACGGCGGCGGTGAGCCAGACAACCGCTCCCCACGCGGCGGCGAGCCACAACCCCACCGCCGCCACCAGATCGATGACGGCAAAGAACACCGTCGCCGTCTGCCACGGCACCGGCTGATACTCGAAGCCATCCGGCGGGCCGACGATGCCGCACACCACGGCCCAGTGATAAAGACCCTTGGCCATCGACAACACGGCCATCACCCGCAGGAACAGGACGAGCCTCGCGGTCCAGCGCCCCTCGCGGACCTCCGGCTCGCCGGCTTGCACCGGCTCCAACATACGGACAGGATCGCGCGCGGCGTGCGGATCGCTCACGGCTGCCCCCATTCGCCGTCACCGAGCGGCGCGAAATAGCGTGCGACGTCGGCATCCGCGACATCGGCCAGCGTCGCAGGCCGCCAGCGCGGCGCGTTGTCCTTCTCGACGATCACCGCACGCACCCCTTCGTAGAAGTCGTGGCCGTGAACCATGTGCGAGACTATGCGGTATTCGGTTTGCATGCACGCTTCGAATGAGAGCTTAGCCCCGGCCCGGACCTGGGCCAGCGCGACCTTGAGCGCGGTCGGCGATTTGGCGCGGATCGCCGCGGCTGTCTCGGTCGCGAAGGCTGCTTCGCGGCCACCGCCGGCGCACTCGACGTCGAGTGCGGCCAAGATATCCTCCACGCGATCGGCCACGAACAGCCGGCCGAGCGTGCTATGCCGCTCCGCGAGCGCGGCCCTGCCCGGAGGAATCGCAAAAGCGGCGAGAATGGTATCCACAGGATTCGGTTCCGCCAGCGCATCGGTCAGTGCGCCGAACCGTTCCGACGGCACACGATGGGTCGCAATTGTCGCTGCAACGCCATCGGCGGCATCGAGCCGCGCTCCGGTCAGCGCACAATAGGTTCCGAGCTTGCCCGGCAGCCTGGGCAAGAACCAGGTCGCACCGACATCGGGGAAGAAGCCGATGCCGACCTCCGGCATGGCGAATTGGAAACGATCCCCCGCGACGCGATGGGAGCCATGGATCGAAAGGCCGACACCGCCGCCCATGCATAGGCCGTCGATCAACGCGACATAAGGCTTGGGGTAACGCTTGATGAGCGTGTTGAGGACATATTCCTCGCGATAGAACGCCAGCATCTCCTCGTATTTCCCGGCCATGCCGAGTTCGTAGAGCTGGCGGATATCGCCGCCGGCGGAGAACGCCCTGCCCCCGGCCGCGGTCAGCACAATGCGCGTGACCGCCGGATCGCGCGCCCACGCGTCAAGTTGCGCTTTCAGCGTGCGCACCATGCCATGCGTGACGGCGTTGAGCGCACGCGGCCGGTTGAGCGTCACGACGCCGGCCGCGCCGCGACGCTCGATCAAAAGTTCCGGTTGCGGCAAATCCACCGGCTAGGACCCAAGGCCGAGCGCCAGGAGATAAGCGGCGACAGCAAGCGCACCGAGCGCTGTACGGACCGCATGCAGGCGCGCCCACGTTTCAAGCAACTGAACGCTATCGGGTCCGGCCCGTTCAACAGCTTGCAGACGCTTGTTGACCGGAAGCATCAGCACCAGCGTGTAAGGCCAGTTCGCGAAGACAAGGCAGGCGCCGGCGAACCAGCCGATGGCATCGGTTTGCCAATACACCAGCAGGCCGAGCAGCGCCGAGGCCAGCGCGAGGCTTGCCTGCATCGCAAAGCCGCGCCCATAACTCGATTGCCATTGCGCCAGCGCGGCGTCCGGCCCCAGCGTCATGCGCGCCGGATGCTCGGCCACGTTGACATAGAGCGCGGCTCCGGTGAACAGCGCGGCTGCGACCAGCGCCAGCGATCCGCTCAGCATATTCATCGCGCTTCCATCATGGCTTATTCGACACGCGGGGCCTAAGGGTCCAACATGCCGAAGCGTGCGAACGCCTCGATCCGGAGCCCGACCGATAGAAAACGACGACGCCCGCGTCAACGACGCTGGCGGGCCTCCCACCGAGGCGATAAAACTGTGGCAACCGGAGTACCATCATGGCCATCAAATACGGCCGCCCCATCGAATCCCGTGTCCGCGTCGTTCCGGCGGACGGATCGGCCGAGGCGGCTCCGCTCGATCTTGCCACCCGCCTTCGCCGCAACCGCCGCACCGAATGGGCGCGGCGCATGGTGCGGGAGAACGTCCTCACCACCGACGATCTGATCTGGCCGATGTTCGTGTCGGGCGGCCGGCGTTCTCCGGTGGAGTCGATGCCGGGCGTGGACCGGCTCTCGGTCGAGGACGTGGTGCGCGAGGCCGAGCGCGCGGCAAAACTGACGATCCCTTGCATCGCGCTGTTTCCCTATACCGATCCGGGATTGCGCGACGAGAACGGCACCGAGGCGCTCAACCCAGACAATCTGGTGTGCCAGGCGGTCCGCGCCATCAAGAAGCACGTCCCCGAGATCGGGGTGCTCTGCGACGTGGCGCTCGATCCCTACACCAGCCACGGCCATGACGGGTTGATGCGCGACGGCACCATCCTCAACGATGAGACGGTCGCGGTTCTCGTGAAGCAGGCCTTGGTGCAGGCCGAGGCCGGCTGCGACATCATTGCCCCCTCCGACATGATGGACGGCCGCGTCGGCGCCATCCGCGCGGGTCTTGATGCTTCGGGTTTCAAGGACGTGCAGATCATGGCGTATACGGCAAAATACGCCTCGGCCTTTTACGGCCCGTTCCGCGACGCGGTCGGCTCGTCAGCCACGCTGACCGGCGACAAGCGCACTTACCAGATGGATTTCGGCAATTCCGACGAGGCGCTGCGCGAAGCCGAGCTCGATATCGTCGAGGGCGCCGACATGATCATGGTCAAGCCCGGCCTGCCGTACCTCGATATTCTCGCGCGCATCAAGGGCAGCTTCGGCATGCCGACGTTCGCCTATCAAGTATCGGGCGAATACGCGATGCTGATGGCTGCCGTGCAGAACGGCTGGCTCGACGGCGACAAGGCCATGATCGAGACGCTGACGGCTTTCAAGCGCGCCGGCGCCGACGGCGTGCTGACCTACTTCGCCCCGCGTGTCGCCGAGAAATTGAGGAAATAACCTGCATGCTGTGGTGCCGTTTTCAGAATGACCGCTCATCGTCCTATGGCATTGTCGAAGACGACCGTATCGTGGCGGTCGAAGGCGATCCGTTCTCGGGCTACAAGCGCACCGACGCCACGCACCGCCTCGACCAAGTTCAATTGCTGGTGCCCGTGGTGCCGCCGACGTTCTATGCCATCGGCTCCAACTACCATAACCATGTGATCGGGCGGGCGAAGGTCAAAGGCACCGCGCCCAAATTCTACGAGCGCCCGCGCGTCGGCTACCGCGCCAACAGCGCATTGATCCCGACGGGCGCGGCCATCGTCAAACCCAAGGACGCCGGACCCAACTTCGAATACGAAGGCGAGATCGTCGCCGTCATCGGCAAGACCATGCGCAACGTGACACCCGCCGAGGCCACCGAAGGCATCTTCGGCTGGACCATCGGCAACGATGTCACCGAGCGTGACTGGCAGAAAAACGACCCGACCAACCTGCGCTCCAAGAATTCCGACACGTTCAAGCCGATGGGTCCGTTCATCGCGACCGGCATCGAGCCGCGCGACATGACCACCACGGTCCGCTTGAACGGCAAGACGCTGCACTCGTTCCCCACCGGCAACATGCTGTTCAGCGCGGGCGAGGTCATCAGCGACATTTCACGCACCAACACTCTCGCGCCCGGCGATGTGGTGTGGCTCGGCACCGACGAAGTGCCATGCGCCCTCACCCCCGGCGACGTCATCGAAGTCGAGATCTCCGGCATCGGCGTGCTGCGCAACCCCGTGGAGGCCGGCACTTAGGCGACGCGGAAATGCGCGGAAATACGCGGGAGACAACGCGAACAATCAAACATAAAGCCCAAGGGGGGAGGACATGAAAACAAAAGGCCAGCTTTTTGCGGTATTCGCCACGGTGCTGCTCGCGGCCACACAGGCCCAGACAGCATCGGGCGAAACCTATCCGTCGCGTCCGATCCGTGTCCTGCTGCCATTCGCGGCAGGCTCCGTGTCGGACGTCACCCACCGGGTGTTCGCCGACAAGATCGGTCCCTTGCTTGGCACCAGCATCGTAATCGAGAACCAGCCGCGCGCCGGCGGCACGACGGCAGCCGTGGCGGCCAAGACCGCGCAGCCGGACGGCTACACGCTCGTCACCCTGTCAAGCTCGACAGCGATCAGCGTGTCGCTGCTCAAGAGCCTGCCCTACGATCCGGTCAAGGACTTCCAGCCGATTTCCGGGCTCAGCACGTTCGCCAACGTGATCGCCGTCAATGCCGGCTCCAAGTATCGGACGCTCAACGATCTGCTGGCCGCGGCGCGCGCCAAGCCCGGCTCCCTGAACGTCGGCACCACGACGGTCGGCGCGACCAACAACCTCGCGGCCCATCTGTTGAAGTCGATGACCAAGATCAACTTCGTGGTGGTGCCGTTCCGCACACCCGGCGAATTGTTGACGGCCGTGCTGCGCGGCGATGTCGATGCCATCATCCAATCCTACGGCGCGCTGAAATCGGCGCTCCAAGGCAACCAGATCCGCGCCTTGGCCAGCACCACGCCGACACGCGCGGCCTATGCTCCCGACGTTCCGACCGTCGATGAAACCGGCGTGAAGGGCTTCGATGTCGTCACCTGGAACGGTCTTTTCGCGCCCGCCGGGACGCCGCCCGCCATCATCGAGACGTTGAACAAGGCGACGCGGGCCGCGCTGTCGGACGCCGAACTGAAAAAGCGATTCATCGAGCTCGGTCTGGAGCCGCAGCCAAGCACCCCCGCCGAATTGGGAAGCCGTATGCACGACGAGATCGGCAAATGGGCGCAGGTCATCCACGACGCAGGCATCGACAAGCAGTGAGGCGCAGGAGCGGCATCTAACCGCTATTCGATGACGTCGCCGGTGCTGATGCGGGCCGGCGCGAAGCCCTCCGCACGCAGCGACTGCAAGACCTCCTCGGCATGCGCGCCGTCCCGCGTCTCGACCGTGACGTCGAGGCTCGCGCCCTTGGCCGGCACGTCGAGAAAGAGCCTGCGATGCTCGACGCCGAGGATGTTGGCGTCGAGCCCGCCGAGCAAGGTGGCGATGTGACCGAGCATGCCGGGACGGTCGGCGATGGTCAGGCGGAACGAAACGATCCGGCTTTCGCGCTCGAGCTCGCGCATCATGATCGAGGCAAGGATACGCGGGTCGATGTTGCCGCCGGTCAGCACCAGGCCGACCTTGCTGCCGGCAAAGCGTTCGGGTTCCGCCAGCATGGCGGCAAGCCCGGCGGCGCCCGCGCCCTCCGCCATCGCCTTCTGCAGCGTCAGATAGGCGTTCACCGCGCGCTCGATATGCTCTTCGTCCACCAGGACGACATCGCCGACCAGGGCGCGGACGATCGGCAGCGTCAACGCGCCGGCGGTTTTCACCGCGATGCCTTCCGCAAGAGTCGCTCCACCCACCGGGCGACTTTCGCCGTGGAGCGCGTTCCATGTCGAGGGATAGCGGGCCGATTCCACGCCGACGATGCCGATCGTCGGCTTGACGGCCTTGGCGGCGATGGCGACGCCGGAGATCAAACCGCCGCCGCCGACCGGGATCACCAGCCAGTCGAGATCGGGCACATCCTCCAGCATCTCCAGCGCAATCGTGCCCTGCCCGGCGATGACGTGGGGATCGTCATAGGGATGGACCCAGATCAGACCGTGCTCGCTCGCCTCGGCCTCGGCGCGAATATGAGCCTCGTGGACGGTTTCGCCGTCGAGCACCACCCTCGCGCCATAGGCGCGCGTCGCCGCAACCTTCACGAACGGCGTCGTCACCGGCATGACGATGGTCGCGGCAATCCCGAGCCGCGCGGCATGGAACGCCACGGCCTGGGCGTGGTTGCCGGCGGACATGGCGACGACGCCCCGTGCCCGCTCCTGCGGCGAAAGCACGGCGAGCTTGGCGCGGGCGCCACGCTCCTTGAACGAATTGGTGACCTGGAGATTCTCGTATTTGACGTAGACCTCGGCGCCGGTGAGCTGCGACAGCCGCGGCGCCTGAAACGTCGGCGTGCGCAAGATATGCCCGGCAATGGCGCGCCGCGCGGCCTCGATATCGGAAAGCGTCACGCTCAAGTCGGATCTCCTTTGCCTCAGTCTCGCTGCTGGACCGGCCCTGAAGGCCCCTTGCGGCCTCCATCGCTCTCACCCATCTGCCTAGAATACACGGGATCTTTTGCTCACTTTCCCCGAAGTAAGCTAGGCTTCGAATCGAGGCCACCGGCGACCGGAGACGCAACCGACGTGTCGATCGAACTCAAGCCGCACGCCTACGATCCAGCCACCCATCCCGAACTCTTCGAGGGCGTCGTGACGCGGCGCGTCGTCGCCTTTCTGATCGATTTTGTCATCCTGTCCATCCCCGTGGTCTTCGTGTCGATGTTTATTTTCGTCGTCGGCATCGTCACCCTGGGGCTGGGCTTCTTTTTCTATGCCCTGCTCTGGCCGGCAATGGTGATCTGGGCGATCTGCTATTATGGCATGACACTCGGCGGGCCGGCTTCCGCCACCATCGGCATGCGCGTCATGGATATCGAAATGCGCACCTGGTACGGCGCGCCGTGCTACTTCCTGCTCGGCGCGGTGCATGCGGTGGTGTTCTGGATCACGGTGTCGGCGCTGACACCGTTCGTCCTCCTCGTGTTCCTGTTCAATGAACGGCGCCGCTGCCTGCACGATATGCTGGTCGGCACCGTGGTCATCAACAACGAGATGCGCGCCGCCTCGCTTCGGGCTTCGCGCGGCACATTCTAGAGCGTTTTCGAGCGAAGTGGATCTTCTAGAAGCGTTCCACGATGCTTATGGAGCAAACCGACATCTCTTTACGCCGATACGTTTCGGGACGACAGTGTGCAAAGCTTGAGGGGAAGAGGTAACCGGCCGACGTGACCCAGCACTCCCGCGACACCCCGCAATTTTATCTGACTGCGCCCTCGCCCTGTCCGTACCTGCCCGGCAAGGAAGAGCGGAAGGTGTTCACCCATCTCGTCGGTGAACGGGCGGCAAGCCTTAACGACCTTCTGACCCACGGCGGCTTCCGTCGCAGCCAGTCGATCGCCTACCGTCCCGCGTGCGAAACATGCCGCGCCTGCATTTCCGTCCGCGTCATCGTCGACGAGTTCCGTCCGTCGCGGAACATGCGCCGCGTACTCGATCGCAACAGCGACATCGCCGGCGAAATGCGCGCGATGGTGCCGACCTCCGAGCAATATTCCGTGTTCCGCGCCTATCTCGACTCCCGCCACCACGATGGCGGCATGGCCGATATGACCGTGCTCGACTACGCCATGATGGTGGAGGACAGCCACGTCAAAAGCCGGATGGTGGAATATCGCCGACGCGGCCCCGACACCGGCATCAACAGTCGCGGCAGCGGCGAGCTGATCGCGGCGGCATTGACCGATGTGCTCAAGGACGGACTGTCGATGGTTTACTCTTTCTTCGACCCCGAGCAGCAGGATCGCTCGCTCGGCACGTTCATGATCCTCGATCACATCGAGCGCGCAAGGCGCATGGGCCTGCCTTACGTCTACCTCGGCTACTGGGTCAGCGGATCACGCAAGATGGATTATAAAGCGCGCTTCAGGCCGCAGGAGCGATTGACCTCGGACGGCTGGACGCGGGTGCCCCGATAGCCGGCACAGGAGCGCACGCTCGAGTCTATTTCAACGGCGTTGAATCAGACTCCGGGCTTACCCTTTGATCGCGCATGGCCTTATCCGCAAGCCGGTTCCCAGTTTTCGGGATCATGCTCTAGAACTCCGTGTGGACCCGCGCGGCAAAAATCGAAACCGGCCCACGATCCGCGTTGTACGCGGGATCGAGCAGAAACTGGTAGTCGAGCGTGAGCGTGGTGTTCTTGTAGACCGCCCAGGCGTAGTAGGCCTCCAAAACCTTCTCCGGGCGATAATTCAAACGCCCATCGCCGACCAGCACGCTGATGCCGCCTGCGGCGAGATAGTCGCGGTGCGCGCGTGAGATCATGTTCAACGCCCCGCCGACACCGATCTTGTCGTCAGGCCGCCCCCAGGACGCCCCCTTGAGGACCGCGCCGCCGGAGACGCTCGCGTCGATGTCGGTGAAAGCCGAAATCTCGTTCTGCCCGCTGTTCCAGCTCCAGCGCCCGAACACGCCGAGGTCGTCGGTCACGGCCTGCTCCAGATTGACGATGTAGCCGTATTTCGTCCGCCCCTGCCGCGTTTGCACGATGGCGTCTGTCGCATCGAGCCCCGGATTGAGGTTCACAAGATCCACCGCGCCACGAAAGCTGCCGGAATATGTTTCCGTCAACCAACCCGCGAACCGCAACTTCCCCGGCTGCCCGCCGATCGAATAGCGCGTCTCCAACTCAGCCATGTAGCCGCCGCGCCGGCCGATGTTCATGTCGAACTGGTTGGCGTTCGGCATGTTGCCGACCAGGAAATAGCCGCCGCGCAAGGCCCAGTGCTTCTGGTTCAGCTCCGCCGTCACGCCGTACGTCAGGCCCACCCGGTCGGCCGGATAGTCGAACGCGCCAGCCGCCCAGATCGACCAATTCATGAAGTGCACGCGCGGGTCCGACGAATAAGAATTGTTGTCGAACACATCCTTGACCGCGAACTTGCCGGCCTGAACGGTGACCCGCGATACGTCCACCTTGCCGGCCATCTGGCCGTAAGCGCTCTCGATCTGCTCCTGTTCGCCGCCAAGCCCAAAGGTTTGCCGCAAGAACAGGCGCGACGTGTTGTAATGCGGGTAAGGAAAGTCAGATTTCTGCGCCTCGCCATTCGGAAAGCCGGCGGCCCCCGATGTCGCGTGCAAGCCGAAGCCCTGCAGCAGTTCGGGGTTGAAATAAAACTCGCCGCCTTGCCAAACCTTGATGCCGATAAACGCGCTTACAGAAAGGGTCTCGCGCGTCTGCGCCCAAGGCGTGAAGCTGTTTTCGCCGCTATAGGGTGCGCGGAAACGAGGATAGCCCTGCTGAATGTAGGTGGCCTGCCCATGAATCTCCCACTCAAACGGAAAACGTTGCGAGGCCGCGACGGGCGCATCGAGCGAAGCTCCCGCTCCAAGTTTTCGGTTCAATCCGAGCCGCACCGTATGCAGATCGTAACGCGACAAATAATGATCTCCCGAGTCGAACGAAACATTCGACGCCCCGAATTGCGTATAGAGATATTCCAGCCGCGCGCTCCAGTTTGGAGCGAGCGCAACCTCCGAGCCAAGTCCGACTGTCCATCCCAATCGCCAGCGAAGTATTTTCTGCGATGCCTCGTCGTCGCTGGCATCGCCCTGAAGAAAGCGGCTGTGAGCCCATGCCATGCCGCCGGTGCCATAGACCATCCATGCGGGGTCGATCAGATAGCCGAACCGGGCACGAAGCGAGCCGAAGAAATCGACCTTCTCACGCAATGCGGCGCCACCCGCCTGGTCCTGCCAGAACGCGACATCGTCGCGCGCCAGATAATTCGGAAACGATAAATCCGCTTCCAACCCCAGAAGGACGCCCGACGGCATCACGTAATTGTAGCCGCCCTGCACGCCGGCATAGAGCCCGCCCAGACCCGTGGACTCCCGGCTTGCATCCGGACCCGCGATCGCAGCCTCAATGCGGCCTCGCGAAAAGCCGACGTGACCGCCGAGATAGGCTCCGCTCCAATTGTAGACCGAGGCCGGTGGAGCTTTCATCGCGGCAGCGTCCGCCGCACAGGCTGAGCCTGCCGCTACGCAGAACCAAGCTGCGCCGAGCGCGCACTCCACCAGTCGCCGTTTCGCACGCGGCGAAACGACTTTACCCATCAGTGCCACATTAGCCCCCTGCTACAACTGCCCGGTGGTCAAAAAATCGACGATAAGCTTGATATTCAACGCGATGATGACAACCGCGGTCAGGATCGCGAGCGCCGTGACCCAGCGCGGCGTGACAAGTTCACCCATCTTGTTGCGGTCAGCCGTGAACATCACGAGCGGCACGACGGCAAACGGCAATTGCAAGCTCAAGATCACTTGGCTGAGGATCAGAAGTTCGGCGGTTCCCTTCTCGCCGTACCAGATGGTCACGACAGCCGCCGGCACGATGGCGATCGCCCGTGTAATCAATCGCCGCGCCCAGGACGGCAGGCGAATATCGAGAAACCCCTCCATGACGATCTGGCCGGACAGCGTCGCCGTCACAGTTGAATTGAGGCCGCAGCATAGCAGCGCAATGCCGAACAGCACCGGCGCGATGGCCGAGCCCAACAGCGGCGCGAGAAAGGAATGCGCTTCTCCCAGTTCGGCAACCGCGGTGTTGCCGGTCTTGTGGAAGGTCGCCGCCGCCAAGATGAGGATCGAAGCGTTGATCAGAAGCGCGAACATCAGCGCGATGGTGGAGTCGAGCGTCGCAAAGCGGATCGCCTCGCGCCGGTCGGCAACGCTGTCACCGTAGCGGCGCGTCTGCACCACGCCGGAATGCAGATAAAGGTTATGCGGCATCACCGTCGCGCCGAGGATACCGAGCGCGAGGTAGAGCATATCCGGGTTGGCGACGATCTGCGTGGTCGGAGCAAAGCCGCGGATCACCGCGCCCCAATCGGGATCGGCCATCGCGATCTGGATCGTGAAGCATACGGTGATGACGCCCAGCAGCGTGACGACAAAGGCTTCGATCCAGCGGAAGCCCAGGTTCTGCATCCAGAGGATGATGAACACATCGAGCGCCGTAATCAGTACGCCCAGTTCAAGCGGAATGCCGAACAACAGGTTGAGTCCGATAGCGGTGCCGATCACCTCGGCCAGATCGGTGGCGCAGATCGCCACTTCGGCCAGCACCCAGAGGGGCCATGACGCGGCGCGAGGAAAGGCATCGCGGCACGCTTGCGCCAAATCGCGGCCCGCGCCGATGCCGAGCCGCGCGCACAGCGCCTGCAGCAGGATCGCCATCATGTTGGACAGCAGCGCGATGGTGAGCAGCGCATAGCCGAACTTCGAGCCACCGGCGAGCGAGGTGGCCCAATTGCCGGGGTCCATGTAGCCCACCGCGACCAGGTAGCCGGGCCCGAGGAACGACGTGAGCTTTCGCCAGAACGACCCCGTGGGCCGCGTGCGGATGGTTCCGAACACCTCGGCAAGCGACGGGCGTTCGCGCTCCCGCCGCCAGCCGTTGGGCTTGGCCACTTCGATTGGGGCAGTCTCCGAGGACGAGGGCGTAACGAGCATCAGCGACAAACCTGGGTCAGGGACAAACCTGGGTCCGGGATAAACCTGGGTTCGAGATAAACCTGGGTCCGAGATGACCTGGGCAAGATTCTTCAGCGGAACGATGCACCCATAACCTTGTTGCGAATAATTTGCAATTGCATTTATTGGAACCGGCCCCAGCCCGTTATCAAGGTTCGCGGGGTCCGAAGCGGTCACCAGGGGCCCAAGGACAGCGCGAACGACGTCCCAAGACGAATGACCTGAGGCAATCGCGCAACGCTCATGCCCACCATTTCCTCGGGTCGAATCCTCACAGCCCTGGCTCTGCTGCTGCTCCCCGGTGGGGCTGCAGAGGCGGCCGAACAGACCCCTCCTGGCCCCTCCGAGGCGATTTTTATCGCTCGGTTGGTCGTCTTGATCCTGATCGGACGGCTGCTCGGCGAACCGCTGCTGCGCATGAAGCAGCCGGCGGTGATGGGGCAACTCATGGCTGGGCTGGTGCCCGAACCGTCGCCGCTGGGCGCGCTCTTTGCCGATTTGCAAACACGCCCGGCGCACGCGCGCCGCTATTTGGCGTCGCCCGCCCCGCCTTTGCCGTTGCCGTGACCGTTGCCATTCTTGCCGTTCTCCGGCAGGCGGCCGAATTTCAGATTGGCGAGGAAACGGTCCGGGCGCACGCGGCCGGCATCGCCCCGGTTGCCGCGCCACGCCGCCAATTCCTTGAGTGTGAGATTGGAGGTGCGGCCACCCTCGCTGATCCAGTTCAGCCCTTCGCTGCCTTTGAACGTCGTGACGTCCGACAAGCCGCCATCCTTGTGGCGCTGCAGGCGCACGCCACGGCCGCGCGCCATCTCCGGCACCTGATCGAGCGGGAAGATCACCAGCTTGCGGTTCTCGCCGACCGCAGCCACCAACTCGCCCTCGACCGGGGCAACCGCAACGGCCGCGTCCGGCGGCTTGACGTTGAGCACCTGCTTGCCCTTGCGGGTGTTGGCCAGGCATTCGTCCTCGGACACGACAAAGCCGCGGCCGCTTTTGCTGCCGACGATGAACTTTCGGCCGCCCTGATAGCGGAACACCGACACGAGGTCGCCATCCTGCTCGATATCGGCGTACAGCCGCACCGGCTCGCCGTGCCCGCGTCCGCCCGGAAGCTTCGACGCGTCGATGGTGTAGAAGCGCCCGTTGGTGGCGAACACCAGGAGCTTCGATGTCGTTTCCGCGGGAAACGCAAACTTCAGTCCGTCATCGGCCTTGAACGACACGCCCGAAAGGTCGGTCTGATGGCCGCGCAACGCGCGGACCCAACCCTTCTCGGACACAACGACCGTGATCGGCTCGCGGACCGCCATCGCCTCCTCGATCGCGGCCATGTCGTGTTCGGGCGCTTCGGCAAACTCCGTGCGGCGCTTGCCGAGCGGCGTCTTCTTGCTGAACGCCTCGCGGACCTTCTTGATCTGCTCGCCAACGGCGCTCCACTGTTCCTTCTCGGAGCGCAGCAGCTTTTCGACGGCGGCCTTTTCTTCGCCAAGCGCCTTGTTCTCGCGCTTGATCTCCATCTCCTCGAGCTTGCGCAAGTTGCGCAGCCGCATGTTGAGGATGGCATCGGCCTGCACGTCGGTGAGCTTGAACGTCTTGATGAGGACGGGCTTGGGCTCGTCCTCGTTGCGGATGATCTTGATGACCTTGTCGAGGTTCAGATAAGCGACCAGGAAGCCGCCCAGCACTTCGAGGCGATGCTCGATCTGCGCCAGACGGTATCGGGAGCGACGGATCAGCACTTCGCGGCGATGATCGAGCCATTCGCGCAGGACCTCGGCCAGGTCCATCACCTTGGGCACGCGCCCCTTGGAGAGCACGTTCATGTTGAGCGGGATGCGGCTTTCCAGCTCGGTCAGCTTGAACAGCGACTCCATCAGCAGTTCGGCATCGACCGTGCGCGACTTCGGTCCGATGACGACGCGCACGTCCTCGGTCGACTCGTCGCGAAATTCGTCGATCAGCGGCAGCTTCTTCTCGTTGAACAACTCCGCCATCTTCTCGATCAGGCGGGTTTTCTGCACCAGCCACGGAATCTCCGTGACGACGATCTGATAGGTGCCGCGGCCGGTGTCTTCCTTGTGCCAGCGCGCGCGCACACGGAACGAGCCGCGGCCGGTGGCGTAGGCTTCGGCAATCGTCTCGCGCGGATCGACGATCAGGCCGCCGGTGGGAAAATCCGGGCCGGGGATATACTTCAGCAGAGTCTTGGCGCGGGCGTTGGGATTGTCGATCAGGAACAGCGCGGCGTCGCACAGCTCGGCCGCGTTGTGCGGAGGGATCGCCGTCGCCATGCCGACCGCAATGCCCTGCGAACCGTTGGCGAGCAGATTCGGAAACGCCCCCGGAAGAACGATAGGCTCGCTCTCGCTGCCATCATAGGTCGGGCGAAAATCGACGGCATCCTCATCAATGCCGTCCAGCAGGAGCCGCGCCACCTCGGTGAGGCGCGCCTCGGTGTAACGCATGGCGGCCGGATTATCGCCGTCGATGTTGCCGAAATTACCCTGCCCATCGACCAGCGGATAGCGCTGCGCGAAGTCCTGCGCGAGCCGCACCAGCGCGTCATAGACAGCGGTGTCGCCATGCGGATGAAACTTGCCGATAACGTCGCCAACCACGCGCGCCGATTTCTTGAACGCCTGGCCGGGATCGAGCCGCAGCTGCCGCATGGCGTAGAGCAATCGCCGGTGCACGGGCTTAAGGCCGTCGCGCGCATCGGGCAGCGCCCGGTTCATGATGGTCGATAGCGCGTAGGCGAGGTAACGCTCCTCGAGCGCCTCACGCAACGCAACCTCTTGGATGTCCGACGGTTCGGCGGGAATCAGCCTTTTACCCATGCCGGATCGGTTACCGCGGCGGGCTTGCGCGAACAAGGGTCCGGCCGTGGCCGCGTTTTAAGGCTTGCGCCGATTTGTCTCGCCCGCCCGAGCGTCACAATCCGAACATATCCGGCGCTAAAGCTAAGAAAAGCACGGCAATGCCTCGCGACATTCGCGCCATCGGCCAAGCAATCGCCCAGAGCATGAACCCCGGATGAATAGAATAACCATGATCAATTCATACCGTTTGCTCTTTGATATTGGGAACTCCCAAGTGGAGCCGCCGTTATACTGATCGGAGATGAGTCGGGATCAATCCAGGAGGACTTCAATGCGCGCAATCCTACTCTCGCTGGCTGCCGCTTCCGCACTCGTGGCCGCCGCCTCGATCGCGCCAGCCAACGCGATGTCTGTCGGCACGGCGCCGAGCATGCAAGCCGCCATCGACAACGCCAATGTGCTGGAAGACGCGGCTTACGTCTGCCGCCATCGCTATTACAGCAGCCGCCGTGTGTGCTGGTGGCGGCCGGGGGGCTATCACGGGCGACGCTGGCATGACCGCCGTTGGCATCGGCGCTGGTAAACCGAAACCGAAGCACCGCCTTGAGACAATAGTGGGGCCCTGGGCCCCACTATTTTTTTTGGGCTTATAGCCGGTCTTACGATACGGCCCGCTGGCGGCGCCCCAGGACGGCGGCCACGAAGCCTTCGCGTGCGTCAGCAAAGGCAAGCCCGCGTGGCTCCAGCACGCGCCGAAGAAGGAAGAAGCCCGTCAGGGCAAAACCGTCGGCGATATCCTCAAGGGACGGCGTCTCCATGCTCGAAAAGAATGCCGGCAACCGGAACAGCCGATCCCGCCACGGCTCCGCCGCGACACGCGACACCGCACGGCCGGAGCGCGGCGAAACATAGCCAAGGTCTTCCACCGCCCCGGTCGCGGCGCAGCTTTCCAGGTCAAGCCCGAACCCGAGTTCCGCCAGGATCCACAACTCGAACCGCACGACGGCCACCGCGGCCGTCGTCGGGTCATCCAGTTGTTCGAGCGCCGCGGCGAGTTGATCGTGCACGTCCGGATGCGGATCGCGCTCCGCCAGCAACCGGCACAGTGCCGCGAGGTGCGTCACGCCATAAACCACATGGGCCGCCGCGACCCGCGACGCGCTGTGCTGTCGCAACGGCTCGACCGCGTAATAGCCCAGGTGGTCGTCGAGCCGCGCACGCCATGTCACGCGCACGGTGTTGCCGGGCTGGAGCAACGGGCGCAGCCGCGTGCCAGCCCCTCCCCGCACCAGGCCGAGGTGCCGGCCGTGGCCGCACGTCATCACTTCGAGGATGGCATTGGCCTCGCCGTGGCGCCGGATTCCCAGCACGATGCCGTCGTCGGTCCACTCCATGGTCCCATGTCTTAGTCCCGCCCCTTTGAGTCCTCAACGCCTCTTAAGAGCCATCGGACGGGGTCGCGCCCGCTGCGCCTCCTGGCTATCAATGACAAAGCAGAGCGGCCGGTCTGCCGTTGTCACCCGCCTTGCCCTGGTGCAGCGGTCGAACACGGCCAGATCGCTGATGTGGCGATAGAGCATGTAGGGATGGATCAAGGAGCGACCTGACCCGTCGTTAAAATAGCCCAGCCGGTCGATCTCACCCCGAATGCTCGGTTCCGCCGCAAGGATCGCGTCGCGCAAGGCCTCTCCCTCGATGAAATTGTCGGGCAACTGATCGAACGGCCCGTCGAATTCGGTGTTGAGCCGCGACTGACGCGCATCGACGCCGACAAGCACCTTGCGGCCGTCGAAGGGGTAAAAGGCGAAGCCGGTGCGCTTGCCGACCACGATCCGCGTACCCTTGAGCGGCATCCATCCGTCCGCGACCGGCCCGGTTTCGTCCAGCAGGAAATGGAACACCTTGAGACGCCGGTTGAACACCAGGAAGAAACGCACGCCCGATTCATCGAACACCGGACCGAGCAACCGCTCGTCCGGCTTCAGAAAGCCCGGCGGCGGCTTAACCCCGGAGAGATCATTGAGAGAGAACTCGACGCTCTTGCCGGATCGCGTCACGCGATAGAGCAGCGGCCCGGTCTTCTCGACCGCAACGCCTTGCGCCGCACCGAGCGTCGCATGACGGTTGCGCGGATCGGCGTTCCAATCAGCCGGGCGCTCGTTATAGGAGAAACTCAGCCTGCCCCGGTCGCGGTCGGGCGGCGCAAGGCGGATGTTGCCGACATACGTCACGCCGCCGACCGTGAATCGGACGTAGAAATAATTCTCGGTGGGATAAACCCGGACCCGCGCCGGCAATTGGCCGAACACGGCATCGAACACCGCAAGCGGATCATCGAGCGCAAGCGTGCTCTGTTGTAACACCTCGCCGATCTCGGCTTCATTGGTGTGCAGCACAGGCGCACGATCCTGCGCCCGCGCCGCGCCGCATCCTGCCACCAGGAGCATCGCAGCCGCGAGGCAGGTGCGCCGCATCATTCCTTCGGAAACTCCAATCCCATCTGCCGGTAGCGTTCCGGGTCGTCGCCCCAGCCTTCGCGCACCTTGACGAACAGAAACAGGTGCACCCGCTTCTCGATGATCTCGGCAAGCTCGCGCCGCGATGCTTCGCCGATGGCCTTGATCGTCTGGCCGGCCTTGCCGAGCACGATCTTCCGTTGGCTTTCGCGCTCGACGTAAATCGTCTGTTCGATCCGCACAGAACCGTCCTTGCGCTCGGTCCATGTCTCGGTTTCGACCGTGGACTGGTAAGGCAGCTCTTGGTGCAGCTTCAGATAAAGCTTCTCGCGGGTGATCTCGGCGGCAAGCTGGCGAAGCGGTGCATCGGATACGTCGTCCTCGGGATAGTGCCAGGGACCGGCCGGCACATGCTCGGCAAGCCACCGCCGCACATCGGCAACGCCGTCGCCGCTTTTCGCCGAGATCATGAACACCGCCTCGAACGTGGCGCGCGTAGAAATCGCCTGCGCCAACGTCAGAAGCTTGTCCTTTTCGATCAGATCGACCTTGTTGAGGACCAGCACCTTCGGCTGCCGAACCTCCCCAAGCTTCTCCAAGATCGCGTCGGCCGCATCGTCGAGCCCCGCCTTGGCGTCGATCAGAACCGCCACGATGTCGGCATCGCTCGCGCCGCCCCAAGCCGTCGTCACCATCGCCCGGTCGAGCCGGCGGCGCGGCGCAAAGATCCCCGGCGTATCGACAAGCACGAGTTGCGCGGCCCCTTCCATCGCAATGCCACGCAACAGCGCGCGCGTCGTCTGCACCTTGGGCGTGACGATCGCGACCTTGCTGCCGACAAGCGCGTTGGTGAGCGTGGACTTGCCGGCGTTCGGCGCCCCGATCAACGCCACGAAACCGCAGCGCGTTTCGGTTGCAGGAGTGGCGGCGTCATCAGCCATCGGCCCGCTCCGTCCGCACCCCTTCGCGCTTGAGCATCGCGGCCGCCGCCGCCTGCTCGGCCGCGCGCTTGGAGCGGCCCAGTCCCTCGGCCGGATCGATATCAGGCAGCATAACGGCCACGCGGAACTCCGGATCGTGGTGCGGGCCGGTGCGCTCGACCTCGCGATAGGTTGGTGTCGGCAGCCCGCGCGCCTGGGCCCATTCCTGCAACATGGTCTTGGCGTCGCGCAGCGGGCGCACCGGCCGCCGCATCCGCTCGCCCCAAAGATTCCCGACCAATTCGGCCGCCGCCTCGTAGCCGCCGTCGAGATAGACCGCGCCGACCAGCGCCTCGCAGACGTCCGCCAGGATCGCCGGCCGGGACCGGCCTCCCGCATTGGCCTCCGACGTACCGAGCCGAAGGGCGTGGCCAAGGTCGATGGCGCGCGCCACGTCCGCGCAGGCCTCCCGCCGCACCAAGTCCGCCAGCCGCCGCGACAACTCACCCTCGTCGGCCTTCGGAAAAGCACGGAACAGCATATCGGATACGATCAGCCCGAGCACATGGTCGCCCAGGAACTCCAGCCGCTGATAGCTCTGCACCCGACTGCCGCCGGCCAACGCGGAAATGTGCGTCAGCGAGCGATCGAGCAGTTCGCGGTCCTTGAAGCGATAACCGATGGTCTTTTCCAGCGCGCTTGCAGCGGCAACACGCCGCTTTGAACCCGGCCTCCGAGCGCCCGCAACCGCCGTCTTGGTCCCCGCCTGTTTTCCAACAGGCTTGACCTCAACAGACTTGGTTTCAACAGGCTTGGCCTCAACAGGCTTGGCCTCAACAGGCTTGCCGTCCTTGTTGGCATCCCTGTTTTTCGGCACGCCGACAGCGGCGCGCCCACCATCCTGTTGCGCCGGTTTCTGAGTTGCATCTGACTTCGTCGCACGCCTCATCGCACGATCGTGAACAGGCGGCCCCAGCGCACCGAGAACGGCCAGCGCCAAATCTCCCACGCCCGCTCGCCCTCATGGACGGAGAAGAAGATGAGCTGCGCGCGGCCGACGATGTTCTGGAACGGCACATAGCCGACTTGCGGGAAGCGGCTGTCGGTCGAGTTGTGACGGTTGTCGCCCATCATGAAATAGTTGTCGGCCGGGACGTGATAGACCTCGGTGTTATCCGATTGCAGGTTGTACGGCAGGTCGAGCGTCGTGTAGCTGACGCCGTTGGGCAGCGTTTCCTTCCAGCGCCGCACCGCGATCCTGCGGCCCGTCTCATCCTCGTCGATGAAGTCGTCGATCCGCTCTTTCTTCACCGGCTGGCCGTTGATGTGCAACACACCGTCGATCATCTGGATCGAGTCGCCGGGCAAGCCGACGATCCGCTTGATGTAGTCGGTGCTGTCGTCCTTTGGCAGCCGAAACACCACGACATCGCCCCGCTCCGGCTTATGGAACGCACCGATGCGGCCCGAGAACAGCGGCGGCGAAAGCGGCAGCGAATAGTGGCTGTATCCGTAAGTGTATTTCGACACGAACAGATAATCGCCGACCAGCAGCGTCGCCTTCATCGAGCCGGAGGGAATGTTGAACGGCTGGAACAGAAAGGTCCGGATGACCAGCGCGATAATGCCCGCGTGGATCAGAAGTCGAATGAATTCGCCGGCGCCGCCTTCTTTCCGCTTTGCTCCGCTGCTCACGCTCATCGGCCTCTCGTCCCTGGCAGGCGCCCCGAAGCCTTGTAGCCGTTGGGGCGATCAGGCGCAACGAACCGGACGGAGCCTCCAGATATCCGCGCGCAAGATGGCTTTATCCTGCGATTCCAAAACATTAGTCGCCGCACGCGAATTCGTCGCCGCACGCGGAATTGCCCGCGGACAAGCCCACCGGCCCATCACGATTCGGGCACCTGCGGCTCAGCCGAAATGATGACAAAAGCCACCGCCATCGGGCCCTCGTCCGCGATGGTCAATTCGATCCGTGCCTCGTAGCCATCGGGCGTCAGTGCTTGCAGCCGCTTGAGCGCGCCGCCGGTCAGCCGCATGGTCGGCTGCCCCGACGGCAGGTTGACCACGCCCATGTCCCGCCACCACACGCCACGCCGGATGCCGGTGCCGAGCGCCTTGGCGCACGCCTCCTTGGCGGCAAACCGCTTGGCGTAGGTTTCGATGCGGTTCATCCGCCGCTCCGCCTTCGCCCGCTCGACGTCCGTGAAAATGCGGCTCAGGAAGCGGTCGCCGTGTCGCTCGATCACTTTCGCGATCCGGCGCACGTCGCTGATGTCGGAACCGAGGCCGAGGATCATTGGGAACGTGGGTGCATCATCGCCGCCATAAGCTCACGCCGAAACCTTGGCGCGGCCGCGATCCATCGCCGCCCGCATCTCACGAATAGCCGCAGGCAATCCGACAAACACCGCCTCACCGATCAGGAAATGGCCGATGTTGAGTTCGACAATTTCCGGCAGCGTCGCGATGGTTTCGGCGCTGTCGTAATCGAGCCCGTGGCCGGCATGAACCTCGAGTCCGATGCTTTTGGCTTGCCGCGCCGCATCGCCGATACGCCGCCACTCCGCATCGGCAGCGGCCTTGTCGCCATCGAGGAGCGCGTGGCACCACGCGCCGGTATGGATCTCGACGACCGGCGCCCCCATCGCGGCAGCGGCCTCGATCTGTCGGGGGTCGGGCGCGATGAACAGCGACACGCGGATGCCGGCATCGCGCAGCGCCGCGATCCTCGGCGCCAGCACCGTGCGACCGCCGGCGGCATCGAGCCCACCCTCGGTGGTGCGCTCGGCGCGGCGCTCGGGAACGAGGCAAGCGGCGTGCGGTTTCGTCCTCACCGCGATGTCGATCATCTCCGGTGTCGCCGCCATTTCAAGATTGAGCGGCTTTGGAATGGAAGCCTTCAGCCGCGCGATGTCGTCATCGCTGATGTGCCTCCGATCTTCGCGCAGATGCGCGGTGATGCCGTCGGCTCCCGCCTCGATCGCAAGCGTTGCCGCGCGCACCGGATCGGGATGCCGCCCGCCGCGCGCGTTGCGAATGGTGGCCACATGATCGATGTTGACCCCGAGGCGAAGAAAGGAAACCGCAGACACGTCGTAATCCTGTTCCGATTGTAATGGAGCGCGCGCTATTCCGTTACGCGGTCGGCCGCGGCCACCACCTTCTTGGCGCGCAATTGCGAGATGATGGCGTTGAGATGCTTAAGGTCGTAGACCTCGAGGTCGATCACGCAATTGGTGAAGTCGGGGGAGTTCCGCGTCATTCGGATGTTGTCGATGTTGCCATCGTGCTCCGCGATCACCTGCGCGATCTGGGCGAGAGTGCCCGGCGAATTGACCGACTGGATGGCGATCCGCGCCGGGAACCGCTGCGGCGCGCGCCCGTCCATGTCCCAGCGCACGTCGAGCCAGCGTTCCGGCGCCTCCTCGAAGTCCTGCAGCGCGTGCGATTGGATCGGATAGATGGTGATCCCCTCGCCCGGCGTCAGGATGCCGACGATCCGGTCGCCGGGCACCGCACCTCCGTTGGGCGCAAAGCGCACCGGCAGGTCCGAGTTGATGCCGCGGATCGGGATCGACGTCATGTCCGATGTCGGCACCTTGAACTTCACCGCCTTGGCCTTCTTCAAGCCGAACCAGCCACCCTCGGACTTCGGCGGCGGCACCGCGGCGATGCGCTCCTCCTTGTAATCGGGGTACATGGCGCGGGCCACGTCCGAGGGACGCATCTCGCCGCGGCCGACCGAGACGAACACATCGTCGATGGAGGCGCGCGCCAGACGCGGCAGCGCGCCGGTGAGCTTGTCGTCGGAGTACTCCCGCTTGGCGCGCTGGCACAGCCGCTCGACGATGCGGCGGCCCAGCGCGACATATTGCGAGCGCACGGCGTTGCGCGTGGCGCGGCGGATCGCAAGCCGCGCCTTGCCGGTCACAACGATGGATTCCCACGCCGACGGCGGCGCCGACTGTGCCGTCGAGGTGATGATATCGACCTCGTCGCCGTTGCTCAGCTCCGACACCAGCGGAGAAACCTGCCCGTTGATCTTGCAGCCCACGGCATGGTTGCCGACATCGGTATGGACGGCATAGGCGAAGTCGATCGGCGTCGCCTTGCGCGGCAACGCAATCATCTTGCCCTTGGGCGTGAAGCAGAACACCTGATCGTGGAACAACTCGAGCTTGGTGTGCTCGAGGAACTCCTCCGGGTTCGAGCCTTCCGCCAGCAACTCGATGGTGCGCCGGAGCCAGGCATAAGCGTTCGACTCGCGGGTCAGCACCTCGGTCGCGGAATCCGCGCTGTCCTTATAGAGCGCGTGCGCGGCGATGCCGTATTCGGCGATCTCGTGCATCTCCTCGGTGCGGATCTGCAACTCGACGCGCTGATTAGCGGGACCGATCACCGTCGTGTGGATCGAGCGATAATCGTTCTGCTTGGGCGTGGAGATGTAGTCCTTGAACCGGCCCGGCACCATCGGCCAAGTGGTGTGCACAATACCGAGAGAACGATAGCATTCGCGGATGGTTTTCACGATCACGCGAAACCCGAAAATGTCCGAAAGCTGCTCGAACGCAACGGACTTGCGCTCCATCTTGCGCCAGATGGAATATGGCCGCTTGCGCCGGCCGACCACGATGGCATCCGTCCCCAGGTCCGCGAGCTTGCGCGTGAGCTGCTGCTCGATCTCGGCGATCACCTCGTTGCTGCGGTCGGCAAGCGCGTTCAGCCGCCCGGTGACGAGTTCGTTCGCCTCCGGGTAAAGCTGGCGGAACGACAGGTCCTCCAACTCCTCGCGAAGGCCGTGCATGCCCATGCGGCCGGCCAGCGGCGCGTAGATATCGAGCGTCTCCTGGGCGATGCGCTGGCGCCCCTCTGGCGGCATGTACTGGAGCGTGCGCATGTTGTGCAACCGATCGGCGAGCTTCACCAGCAGCACACGCACGTCATCGGCGATGGCGAGCAAGAGCTTGCGCAGGTTCTCGGCCTGCTTGGCCTCGCGCGACACCAGGTCGAGCTTCTTGAGCTTGGTCAGGCCCTCCACCAGGTGGCCGATGTCGGGGCCGAAAATCTCGTCGATCTCGGCCCGCGTGGTCGGCGTATCCTCGATGGTGTCATGCAGGAGCGCCGCGGCGATGGTGGCATCGTCGAGCTTAAGGCCGGTCAGGATCGCGGCCACCTCCAGCGGATGCGAAAAGTACGGATCGCCCGAGGCCCGCTTCTGCTCGCCGTGGGCCTTCATGGCATAGACATAGGCGCGGTTGAGCAGCGCCTCGTCGGTGTTGGGGTTGTAGCGGCGCACCCGCTCGATCAGGTCGTACTGCCGCATCATGGCGGCAGGCGCCTTGGTTTTTTCCACCGAAACAATGGGTTGTGGCAACTCTTTCAAGTCGCCACTCCGCGGTGCCCGACGCTTGGCCGTCGTCGGCGTCAGGGATTGATCGAGCTGCGAGCGGGCCATAACGCATCCCGGCCGCCGGATGTGTGAGGCCAAGCACTTGAAGATCAAGCACTTGGAGGGCGCCGGGCGGCCTTCCTCGCGCTAGATATCACGAGGAATCGACCTGTTCGCAAGGCCGCGCCGCAAAGGGCGTTCACGAAAAGCGAACGGCCCGGCGAGGCCGGGCCGCATATCCTTTCGGCGATGTGACGAGTTCTACTCCTCGTCGGGTTCCGGCTGTTCCTCGGGCGGAGCAAGACCCTCGAGGCCCTTGAGCAGCTCTTCCTCGCTCATATGCTCGACTGCCACGTCGGTGTCGTCGGCATCGACCGAGCCGCCGGCCCCGATCAGAGGCACATCGGCCTCGGGCTCGTCGACCTCAACGTACTTCTGCAACGAGTGGATGAGGTCCTCCTGGAGGTCCTCCGGCGAGATGGTTTTCTCGGCGATCTCGCGCAGCGAAACGACGGGGTTTTTGTCGTTATCGCGATCGAGCGTGATGGGAGCTCCCGACGAAATCATGCGCGCGCGGTGACCCGCGAGCAGCACGAGATCGAAGCGGTTCTCAACCTTATCGACGCAATCTTCGACGGTGACACGGGCCATGCCGCGATGCTCCTGCAACGTAACGTTGTCTTGGAATATTAAGCGTGTAGGTAGCGCCCTGCGGCCAAAAGCGCAAGCCCGCCGCCATGCTCTTGCCGGTTCGGCATGGCTTTGTTACGTCAGCCCGCAGGAACTCAAGCGGCGGACCGGAGTTGCTATTTTTCAGGCGGATTATGCCTTTGCGGGGATCGCGGCTGCCCTCTTTTATGCGCAGCGTTATTTCTGATCGGTAGTGATCAATGACGGTCGAGAACCACGATTTCCGACCCGGGCGCCTGCGCCGTCCATAGGGCGGCGAGTTCCATTTATCACGAGAGGAATCATGGCAGGACAAGCCGAGAAAACCGCCCTTTTCATTGACGGAGCCAATCTCTACGCCACCGCCAAGTCGCTGGGCTTCGACGTCGATTACAAACGGCTGCTCCGCGAATTCCAGTCGCGCGGCAACCTACTGCGCGCGTTTTATTATACCGCCGTGATCGAGGACCAGGAGTACTCGTCGATCCGGCCGTTGATCGACTGGCTCGACTACAACGGCTACACGGTCGTCACCAAGGCGACCAAGGAATTCGTCGATCAGACCGGCCGCCGCAAGGTCAAAGGCAACATGGACATCGAGCTTGCGGTCGATGCGATGGAACTCGCGCCGCACATCGACCACATGGTGCTGTTCTCGGGCGACGGCGACTTCCGCTCGCTGGTGGAGTCGGTCCAGCGCCGGGGCGTGCGCGTCACCGTCGTGTCCACCATTTCCACCCAGCCGCCGATGGTCGCCGACGAACTGCGCCGGCAAGCCGACGTCTTCCTCGATATCGTCGAACTGCAGTCCAAGATCGGCCGCGACCCGGCCGAGCGGCCGCCACGCGAGCCGCGCGAGCGCCAGCACACGCCCCAATTCCTCCAGCGCGGCGCGCCCCAACGCGCCGGTGGCGATAGCGACGACGACTTCGAGGATTGATTTGCGCGGTTCCCGCGCGTCACGATCCTCGATCATGGCTGAAACCGCCGCTCAACCCAGCCGGGATTGCCCGCTCTGCCCCAGGCTTGCCGCGTTCCGCCAAGCCTGGCGCGAGCGCGAGCCGTCCTGGTTCAACGCGCCTGTCCCTTCGTTCGGACCGGCCAGCGCACGGCTGCTGATTGTCGGCCTCGCTCCGGGCTTGCGCGGCGCCAACCGCACGGGACGGCCGTTCACGGGCGACTACGCCGGCGACCTGCTCTATGCCACGCTTCGCGAATACGGCTTTTCGCGGGGCACGTTCGATGCCCGGCCCGACGACGGCCTGGAGCTGATCGACGCCCGCATCACCAACGCCGTCCGTTGCGTGCCGCCGGAAAACAAGCCGGTGCCGGCCGAGATCAACACCTGCCGCGGCTTCCTTTCGCCCACGATCGCCGAAATGCCGAAGCTGCGCGCCATCGTGGCGCTCGGCCGCATCGCTCACGAAACCGTGGTGAAGGCGCTCGGGGCCAAGCGCGCGGCCGCGCCTTTCAAGCATGGCGCCGCTGCCGGCATCGGGGCGGTGACGTTGTTCAGCAGCTATCATTGCTCGCGCTACAACACCAACACCGGCGTGCTGACGCCGGAGATGTTCCGTGCGGTCTTCGCCGCCGTGCGCAAGCACCTCGACGGGTAGAGCACGATCCCGAAAAGCGGGAACCGGTTTTCGGATAAGATCATGCTCAATCAAACGGATAGGCTCGGAGGGCGCCGCAACCAGCCCAAGACCTCCTCGGCGCTCCGATCCGGTGGGAACACCGGATAGAACACCTTGGTCAGCACGCCGCTGTCGATGACCCATGCCATGCGCTTGGTCAGCGTCATGCCATCCACCTCGAACGTCGGCAGCCGCATGGCGCGCGTAAGCTTCAGCGCCGCGTCCGACAACAGGGCGAACGGCAGGTGCAACCGCTCCACAGCCTCGCGCTGATAGCCGCTGTCCTGCGTCGAAAGGCCGAACAGCGCGTTGACGCCCAGCCATCGCAACTCGGCAAAGCGATCGCGGAAGCCGCACGATTGCGGCGTGCAGCCCCGAGCGCCGGGGATCGAATCCCACCCGGTCGGCAGCGCCTGCCCCGGCCGGCCCGTGCGCGGATAAACGTAAACGACCGTCCGGCCGGGAAGCCGGGACAGGTTGACCGCGCTCCCGTCCGTCGCCTGAAGCGCAATGTCGGCAAGGGCCATGCCGGTGAGATGCGCCGCCGCGCCGTCGTCCTGCGGCGCCGGCAGGTTTCCCGGAAGATTCAACGGATCGTGAAGCGGCTCAGCCATAACGGATTCCCAACGGCGGAGCTTAACGCCCGCGATACGACATGAATTCCATCAGCGACCCATCCGGGTCGCGGAAATAAACGCTGGTGCCGGGGCCCTTGGCGCCAAACCGCTCGATCGGGCCGGCATGGATCGGCACGTTGTGTCGTTTCAGGTGCGCAATGGCATCCTCGATGGGACCGTCCCACTCGAAACACAAGTCGCTGTTGCCGGGCTGCACCGGCAACCGCGCCACCTCGGCCGGACGCACGCCCTCGCCGTGGACGTTGAGCTGCTTGTCCCCGAAGCGATAGGCAAAGCCCGCCGGCCGGCGCACCAGTTCGGCCCCCATGACGTCGCGATAGAAGGCGTTGGATCGCTCCCAATCGGAGACGTGGATCACGCAGTGATCGAGCTTGGTGGGAATGCTCATCGGTCGCTCCTTCCGAGGCCCTGCGGCTGCGCCCGTCAATCCTTCTGCCGCAGCAGGCGGCCGCGCTCGCGAGCCCAATCGCGTTTCTTTTCCGTCTCGCGTTTGTCGTGCAGTTTCTTGCCCTTGGCCAAGGCGATCTCCACCTTGGCGCGGCCTTTATCGTTGAAATAGATCTTGAGCGGCACGACGGTCATGCCCTCGCGCTCGATCGCCCCCATCAGCTTGTTGATCTGGCGCTTGTGCAGCAAGAGCTTGCGCGGCCGTTTCGGCGCGTGATTGAAGCGGCCCGCCTGCTTGTATTCGGAGATATTTGCGTTCACGAGCCAAAGCTCGCCGTCGCGTGCGGAGGCGTAGGACTCGCCGATGCTCGCCTTGCCCGCGCGCATCGACTTCACCTCGCTGCCGGTCAGCGCGATGCCAGCCTCGAACGTCTCGCCGATGGCGTAGTTGAACCGCGCCTTGCGGTTGTCGGCGATGAGCTTGGATTTGGGTTCGGTCTTGCTGGCCATGCCTCTTAGTGCCCAAAAGCCGGCGGTCCGGTCAACCGGCGCGCATGAGGCTAGGCCGCAACCGGCGAAAGGATAAGCTCGCACGGCCGCGTCGCCGGCCGGGCCCTGTCCTCATCCGGCGCAAGCTCGTAGCCGATGGCACGGAGGACTCCGCGCGCCGGGCACATCTCGACCGCGATCCGCGTGTAGGGATTGAGGACGGGCGGCACGACCCAGTCGAAGCTGTTGCGGGCGAACGATCCCTGCCAGCCGGCCAGGCCTTCGCGGCGGGCGCGGCTCGCCTCGGCCGCCTCCTCGAACGTACTGATCAGGACCTTGCTCGCGCCGATCCGTCCCTCCCACCGCGGCACGCTGTCCAGCCAATCGTTCGCCGCACCATGGTCGTCGAGGCGCGTTTTGAAATCGTTCTCGGTGCGCTCGATGACGCAACGCTCGCCGGCATGGCAGCCGGCAAGCGTGTAGATCACCGGGCGGGCGACCGGCGTTGTTTCCAACGTATGCCGGGCTGCGGTGTAACTGTCGGCTGTCTCGAACACCCGGCGCAACAATTGATCCGGCGGGATCGCGCGCGAGTGCAGCAGAGTTGCCACCGCGTTGGCGGCAAGGTCGTAGACGCGCAGCAGCCGGCCATGCGTGCGCCGGCGCATCGGCGCCTGATTGATCGCGGCGGCAAAGCGGCCGGGCGCGCACCCGGTGAGCACGCCGACGTAGCCGGGCCACGTCACGCTGACGAATTCGCCTGCCGGCCCCTGCATCCGCGCCAACTCCACGAACCGGCCGAGGCCGGGAAACGGCCAGTCGAGCGTGCGGGCCAACCACGGCGCGCCGCCCTCCTCGCGTGCCAGCGCCGTACACGACCACTGATACGACCCGTTCAGGAACCAGATGCCGGGGAAGCCGAGCAGCGCGGCAATCGCCCGCACCTCCCCCACGTAAGGCGATTGCGAGCGCATCAGCCAACGGCGCGCAACGGCGTCGAACAGCGGCAGCAACGGTCGCGCAGCGGCTGGAAACCACGCCAAGCAAGCATCGCGTAGCCCGCGCGCCTGCGCCTGGCTATCGCGGGCATGGCGCAGCGATCCGCCCTCCCGGACGTCCACCAAGGGAATGACTGGCAGGCTCGGCATCGAAATCCCATTCCTCGAAACGATCGGCGAGGCCCCACTTGTCGCGCGAACCCGGCAAAGACTAGGCTTGATGGCGGCCAAGGGATAGCGGCGGGAGCTCGGATATGCGCCATGCCCACGCCTTCGCGGTGGCACTTTCCATTGCCGCCCTGACGAGCGCGCCAAGCGCGGCGCAAACCTTCCCCAGCCACCCAATCGAGATCATGGTGCCTTTCGTCGCCGGCGGCACCACCGACAGCATCGCCCGGATGATCGCGCAACGCTTCGCCGACCGCTGGCCGCACCAGCCCACCGTCGTCAACAACCGGCCGGGCGGCGGCGGCAGCATCGGTGCAAGCCTGGTCGCCAAGGCTCCGCCCGATGGCCACACCTTGCTGGTGACGACAATCGCCTTTGCCATCAACGCGGGGATGCACAAGCAGCCCTACGATGCGCTGAAGGACTTCACGGCGGTCACCGAGCTTGCCTCGATCCCGCTGATGCTCGTGGTTCATCCCTCGCTGCCGGTGCGCAACCTCAAGGAGTTCATCGCCTACGCCAACGCGCAGCCCAACGGCCTCGATTATGCAAGTTCAGGCCCCGGCACATCGACGCATCTGGCCGGCGAGATGTTCAAAACGATGACCGGCGCCAAGCTCGTGCATGTGCCGTTCAAGGGCAACGCGGAAATCCTCAATGCGCTGCTCGGCGGCCATGTGAAGGCACATTTCGCGCTGACGGCATCCTCGCTGCAATACGTTCGCAACGGTTCGCTCCGCGCGCTAGCGGTTACGACGGAACAGCGCCTGCCCGATCTGCCCGATGTCCCGACCATCGCCGAGCTCGGCTATCCCGGTTACGAGATCAGCTCCTGGCAGGCCGTGTTCGTGCCGGACGGAACGCCGAAGGATGTCGTAAAAACGCTGAATAATGAGATCGTCGCGATGCTCAAGACGCCGGCGGTCGATGCGCGCATCCGACGCGAAGGCGCGGTCCCCATCGGCAGCACGCCGGAGCAGTTTGCGCAGCGATTCAAGAACGAAGTGGAGAAGTGGGCGCAGGTTGCCAAGAGCGCAGGACTCGCCGGCACGCACTGAGCACCGCGTATGGTTTGAAGAACAAATCAAAGACGGCTCAAGCCGCAGGCAATCGGAGGAACAACCGGGAGGTTTTCATGCGGCTTGCCCTTGCTGCAACGGTGCTGGCGCTGCTTACGGCGCAGGCCGAGGCACAGACGGCCAACAGCTACCCCAACCGCGCGATTCATATCGTCGTGCCGTTCCCTGCCGGCGGCCCGTCCGATGTGGTCGCGCGCTTGCTGGCGCAGCGGATGAACGAAGACTGGGGCCAGCCGGTGATTATCGACAACCGGCCCGGTGGCAACACCGTGATCGCGGCCCAGGCGGTCGCCAAGGCCGAGCCCGACGGCTACACGCTTTTGATGGCGATCGACTCCACGCTGGTGATGAACCAGTACCTCTACAAGTCGCTGCCCTACGATCCGATCAACGATTTCGAGCCCATCACCACCACGACCAAAACGGTGTCGGTTCTGGCGGTATCGGCTGCGAGCGGCCCGCAGACCCTCAAGGAGCTGATCGCCAAGGCCAAAGCCGCGCCCGGCACGCTCAACTACGGCGCCGGCACCATCACGGCGCAACTCATGGGCTATCGTTTCCACAAGGCGGCGGGCCTCGACATCGTCTACGTGCCGTTCAAGGGCACGCCGGCAACCGTCAACGGGCTTTTGACCGGCAGCGTGCAGATGATCTACGGCGCGCACGCAACCGTCGGCACGCTGATCGACAGCGGCAAGGTGCGGGCGCTGGCAAGGCTCGACCGCAACGCACCGGCCTCGATGGCAAGCATTCCGGTGCTCGCCGACGCCGCGGGCCTTCCCAATCTGGAAGACATGTCGGTCTGGCTCGGACTCGTTGCCCCCAAGAACACACCCAAGCCCATCGTCGATAAGATCCAGCGGAAGGTCGCGGAGATCATGGCCGCCCCTGCGATGCAAGAGAAGGCCGAGCGGATCGGCGCGTTTCCGATCACCGACACACCAAGCGAATTCCGCGCCTTCATCCGCCAGGAGGCCGCGCGCTGGGAGCCGGTGCTGAAGGAAACCGGCATCCGCTTCGACTGAGCGGCGCACGCCCCATTGCAACAACGGAGACACTCCATGACATGGCTACGGGCTTTCTACGCGCTGAGCGCGTCCGCATTTCTGACGCTCGCCCCGGCGGCAGCGCAGACGACAACCGACGCCGCGAATTTCCCGAACCGCGCCATTCGCATCATCGTGCCGTTTCCGGCCGGTGGTCCCTCCGATGTCCTGGCGCGCCTGATCGGGCAGAAGATGAGCGAGGAATGGAAGCAGCCTGTCGTGGTGGAGAACCGGCCCGGCGCCAACACCGTGATCGGCGCGCAGCTCGTCGCCAAGGCTCCGGCCGACGGCTACACGCTTCTGATGGCCATCGACTCCACGCTGACCATGAACCAGTACCTTTACCGCACGCCGCCCTACGACCCGATCAACGACTTCGCGCCGGTTACGCTCGTCGCCAAGACCATGCAGCTTCTCATGGTCAATGCGGCGAGCGACGCGAAGACCTTGGAGGATTTGATCGGCAAGGCGAAGAAAGCTCCGGGCAAGCTCAACTACGGCGCCGGGACCATCACCACCAAGCTCACGGGATTCCTGTTCAATAAGACCGCCGGGGTGAACACTGTCCTCCTGCCCTACAACGGCAGCGCGGAGGTCAGCCACGGCCTGCTGACAAAGAGCGTGGACTTTGCGTTCGACGGCCCGTCCGCGGCCGCCTCGCTGATCGATAGCGGCCAGATCCGGGTGCTGGCCAAGTTCGACGACCGCCCATTCCCGCCGGCGCCCGCCGTGCCTGTCATCCAGTCGGCTTTGCCCGGCCTCGACCAGATTACCGTCTGGCTGGGCCTGGTTGCACCAAAGGGAACCCCAGCCGACGTTGTGGAGAAGATTCAGCGGCAGGTCGCCAAGTCGCTGGCCGATCCGGCGATCAAGGCCAAGGCCGATGCATCGGGGCTCTACCCCGCGACCAGTACGCCGGCGGAGTTTCGGGACTTCATTCGCACGGAAGCCGAGCGTTGGAAGGTCATCGTCGCCGAATCCGGTATGCGTTACGATTAGAGAACCCAACGCGAACGAAAATGTCGTCGGAGCCCTTAAGCCCGCAAACAAATAACTAAAAAGCAATTGATCATAGAAACCCTAACAATTGGTTGTCTTAAGCTATGCATTAGATGCATTGCTGCGACGCAACATCAGTACTGTTGCAGTGCATCATAGGAGCCTATGTTCCGGTCATCACGACAGGGGATTCTCCCCTGGATACCAAGGGGTTGACGACAATGTTCCTGACGCATCTGGTTGCCATTTTCCAGCAGTGGCGCCGCTACAACGAAAGCCTTCGCGAGCTCAACCGGCTCGGCGATCGCGAGCTGGCTGACATCGGCATCACCCGCGGCGACATTCCGCGCGTGGCCTGGGAAAGCGCCGAACGCTAAGCGTTCCTGACGATTGACCCAGGCGAATGCCTGGACTGTGGACAGCGCCCGCCCTTCCCCGCGGGCGCTTTCGTTTTGGCTTAAGGCTCGCCGTCAAAACGAGGCGTTCCGCCGCCAAATCCCGGACCATCGTCCTCAACCATTGCCGCATTCGCGCGAGCGGCCTAGTTAGGCCCCATGTCCTCGCAACAGATCCAAGCCGTTCATGTCGTCGGCGGCGGACTCGCTGGCTCGGAAGCGGCGTGGCAGCTCGCTTCGGCGGGCGTTCCGGTGGTGCTGCACGAGATGCGCCCCACCCGAGCGACCGAAGCTCATCGCACCGACGGGCTGGCCGAACTGGTCTGCTCCAATTCGCTGCGCTCGGACGATCATGAGAGCAATGCGGTCGGCCTGCTCCACGAGGAGATGCGCCGACTGGGCTCGCTGGTGATGCGGGCGGCGGACGGCAACCAGGTGCCCGCTGGCGGCGCGCTCGCGGTGGACCGCGAAGGCTTCTCGGCGGCGATCACCGAGACGCTCACCGCACATCCCCTGATCGAAATCGTGCGCGGAGAGGTAACCGTGCCGCCGGCCGATTGGGACAGCGTCATCGTCGCGACCGGCCCGCTCACCTCGCCCGCCCTCGCGCGCACCGTCGGCAGCCTCACCGACGAACAATCGCTCGCGTTCTTCGATGCCATTGCGCCGATCGTGCACCGCGACTCCATCGACATGTCGGTGGCTTGGTTCCAGTCGCGCTACGACAAGGCCGGCCCCGGCGGATCGGGCGCCGACTACATCAACTGCCCGCTGGATCGCGCGCAATACGAAGCATTTGTCGGCGCCCTGCTCGCGGGCGAGAAAACCTCGTTCCACGACTGGGAAAAGACCACGCCCTATTTCGACGGCTGCCTGCCCATCGAGGTGATGGCGGAGCGCGGCCTCGAAACGCTGCGCCACGGCCCGATGAAGCCGTTCGGACTGACCAATCCGCACGATCCGCAGACCAAGGCCTACGCCATCGTCCAGCTTCGCCAGGACAACAAACTCGGCACGCTGTTCAACATGGTCGGGTTTCAGACCAAGCTGAAACACGGCGAGCAGACGCGCATCTTCCGCACCATCCCCGGCCTCGAGCGCGCCGAGTTCGCCCGCCTTGGCGGACTGCACCGCAACACCTTCCTCAATTCGCCGAAGCTTCTGGACGGCACGCTGCGGCTGAAGGCCATGCCGCGGCTGCGCTTCGCCGGCCAGATCACCGGCTGCGAAGGCTACGTGGAATCGGCTGCTGTCGGGCTGATGGCGGGACGCTTCGCCGCCGCCGAACGGCGCGGCCAAACGCCGATGCCGCCGCCTTCGACGACTGCGCACGGCGCGCTGCTTGCCTACGTTACCGGCGACCACATCGACACCATCGACGCCGGCCCCCGCTCCTTCCAACCGATGAACATCAACTTCGGGCTGTTTCCGCCGCTCGCCAGCGTCCCGACCAAGGCCGAGGACGGCACGCGGCTGCGCGGCCCCGCCAAGACCGCGGCGAAGAAACGCGCGCTCTGCGCCCGCGCGCTGGCCGACCTCGACCGCTGGAGCGGCGCCGCGCGCGTCGCGGCGGAATAACGTCACAGCGCCTTGGCGAGCCCCGAACGCGCCGCGCGCCACAGCGCCCACTGCCGGCGCCACTGCGGCACGTCGGTCGCGGCGAACGGCTCGTAGCCGCGCCGCTCCATTCCCGCCAGCACCGGGCGCACCAGCGCGACCGGCAAGAGCGCGGGCATGATCGCCTCGGGCGTGCCGGGCAGAAGCGCGCGCGCGGCATCGAGATGCTGCCGCGCGCGCAGTCGCAACTCGGCCAGCACGGCGCGCACCTCGGCGGTCGCCTTGCCGGCAAACACATCTGTCTCCTGCGCGCCGTAGCGTCGCATCAGGTCGGCCGGCAAATAAAGCTGGCCGCGGGCGGCATGAAGCGGCAACGCCCGGAGCAGGCCCGCGACGGCATAAGCGATGCCGGCATGACTGATGAGATCGGTGCAATCGGGATCGCGGCCGTCATTCAGGATACGCGCCGCAAGATCGATCAGCGCCGACGATGTCTTGGTCGCATAGCCCTCCAGCGCCGTCGTGCTCACCATCGGATCGTCATAGAGGTCGAACGACCGCGCCTCGATCAACTCGGCAAGAATGCGCGGCGGCAGCCGATAGCGGATCACCACATCGCGCAGCACCGCCGCAACGGGATTGGCCTCCACCTCGCCGCGCGCGACGCCGTCGAGCACGTCGCGCCACCATTGCAGCCGGATCTCGCCGGGCATAGGTTCGCGCGCCTGCTCGCGGGTGCGGGCGATTTCAAGATTGAAGGCATAGATCGCGTGAAGCGCGCGGCGATACTTCTGCGGCGCGAACAGCGTGGCAAGGAAACGATCCTTATCGCCGTCGCGCACCAGGTCCGCACAATAATCGAAAGCATCCGACATGAGGCGAAACCGGCGCTGCCGTCATTCGACCGCAACGAGGCCCGCGGCGACGCGCCGACCTTCGCCGAGGAGGATATTATAGGTGCTCACCGCCGACCCTGTCCGCGCCACTTCAACATTGATTTTCAGCGCGCGAAATCGATCATGGAGGGCGTCGGGCATCGCCCAGCGGTCGCGTCCGGTGCCGAGGAGGAACAAGCCGATCTCGGAGGCTTCGTCGAACACTTGCGCAAGCGCGGCCTCGTCGATGTCAGCGGCTTGCGCAACGGGCCAAGCCCAAATGCCGCTCGGCAGGCAGAGCAGCGAGCCGCGATGCGACATATCGCCGAAACGGAAGCCGCCCTTGCCGTAGCCGTCGATGGAAACGAGGCGCGGAAGATGCGGCCTGTTGTCGGCGGCCGCCGCCATCATCAGCGTCCGTCTTTGGGTTCGTCTTTCGGCGCGTTCCGAGTGGTGCTGACGCCGAGATAGATCAGCACCGGAGCGGCGATAAAGATCGAGGTGTAGGTGCCGACCAGCACCACGCCGAACATCATGGTCGCGGTGAAGCTGTGGATCGCCTTGCCGCCGAACAACAGCAGCGCCAGCAACGCCAGCGTGACGGTGACGTGGGTGATGACCGAACGCGACAACGTGGAGTTGACCGATACGTTGAGCAGCTCCGCCGTCGAAATCCGCTTATAGCGGCGTAGCATTTCGCGGATACGGTCGTAGATCACCACGGTGTCGTTCAGCGAATAGCCGAGAATGGTCAGCAACGCGGCGATACTGGTGAGGTCGAAGTCGATCTGCGTGATCGACATGAATCCGATCGTCAACACCAGATCGTGCACGTTGGCGATCATGGCGCCGAGCGCGAACTGCCATTCAAACCGGAACCACAGATAAATCAGGATGCCCAGGATCGCCATCACCAAGCCGAGCGTGCCCATCGCCAGCAATTCGGTGGAGACGCGCGGGCCGACGACCTCGACGCGACGATATTCGACGGAATCGCCCAGCGCCTGGCGAACCTTGGCGACGGCGGCCTGCTGCGCGCCCTCACCGCCCGGCTGCTGCGCCAGACGAATTAAAACGTCGGTCGGCGCGCCGAACTGTTGAAGCTGCACATCGCCCAATTCCAGGCTGTTGAGCGTGCCGCGCATCTGCGCGAGGTTGGCCGGCCCACTCTTGGACTGCACCTCCATCAGCGTGCCGCCGACGAAGTCGATGCCAAAATTTAATCCGTGAGAGAAGTAGAGAACAAACGCCAGGATCGACAGCACCGCCGACACAGGAAAGCTGATGCGCCGGAAGCGCATGAAATCGAACTTGGTGTCGTCCGGTACGATACGAAGAAGGCGCATGCTTCGCTTTCAGTCCGAAGTGCGGTGAATCAGATCGGCACGGTTTTGGGGCGCCACCAGCGCACCCAGAACGAGACGATCAATCGGGTTACTTCGAACGCTGTGAACACCGTGGTGACGATGCCGATACCGAGGGTAACGGCAAAACCGCGCACCGGGCCGGTTCCGATATAGAACAACACGGCGGCCGCGATGAATGTCGTGATGTTGGAGTCCATGATGGTGGCGAGCGCGCGGGCGAAACCTGCGTCAATCGCCATGATCGGGCTGCGGCCCGCGCGCAATTCCTCACGCAGGCGCTCGTAGATCAGAACGTTGGAATCCACCGCGATGCCGACGGTCAGCACGATGCCGGCAATGCCCGGTAGCGTCAGCGTTGCGTTCAGCAGCGACAGCACACCGAAGATCATCGCCACGTTGATCGCCACCGCGATATTGGCGAACAGGCCGAACAGGCCGTAGGTCGCGAACATAAAGACGACCACCATGATCGAACCGATGTAGGCTGCCCGCTTGCCGGCCTCGATCGAATCCTGGCCAAGGCCGGGGCCGACTGTCCGCTCCTCGATGATGGTCAACGGCGCAGGCAGCGCGCCGGCGCGCAGCAGGATCGCCAAGTCATTGGCCTGCTGCACCGTGAAGTTGCCCGAGATTTGTCCCGAGCCGCCAAGGATCGGCTCGCGGATCACCGGCGCCGAAATCACTTCGTTGTCGAGAACGATGGCAAACGGCTTGCCGACGTTCTCCTGCGTCACCTGGGCGAAGCGACGCGCACCGTTGTTGTTGAAACGGAAGGTGACGATCGGCTCGCCGTTGCGCTGATCGAAGCCCGGCTGCGCGTCGGTCAAATCCTCGCCCGACACCACGACGTGCTTTTCGATCAGATAGGGCTGGTTGTTCTCCGCCTTGGTGCCCTTCAGCAGCTCGGAATCGGGCGGCACATTGCCCTGCATCGCCTGGTCGATCGGCACCGATTGATCGACCAATCGGAACGTCAGCTTGGCCGTCTTACCAAGCAATTCCTTCAGGCGCGAGGGATCCTGCAGGCCCGGAACCTGAACCAGGATACGGTCAAGCCCCTGGCGCTGGATCGACGGCTCGACGGTGCCAAGTTCGTTGACGCGGCGCTCGACGATCTGGATCGACTGCTCGACCGATTGGCGGATGCGTTCGGTGATGGCGGCATCCGTCGGCGTCAGGCGGATGAGGCCGCTGCCGGCATCGACAACGTCCACCGAGCGTTGTCCCGTGGCGCTGAGGAGCCCGCCGAGCGGCTGCGACAACTCGCGCAGCTTGGTCAGAGCAAGCTGCGGATCGGCGCCCTGGCGAACCCGGAACTCAACCGTGTTGCCGCGGATGACCACGGCGGCCGGGCTGCCGAGGCGATTTTCGCGCACCACGCGACGCACGTCGTCACGCAGCGCCTCGACCTTCTCCTTGCGCACCGCGTTGGTATCGACCTCGAGCAGGATGTGGGAGCCGCCCTGCAGGTCCAGGCCGAGCACGATGTGCCGCTGCGCCCACTTGGGCCAGGAGTCCACCGTCGATTCCGCAAAGAAATTCGGGACCGCCAGGGCACAGACCGCCAGCGTCGTCAGCAGGATCCAAGTGGCTTTCCAGCGGGAAAAATAGAGCATCGGCTTGAGCGGTCCCAACCAATCGCCAGTGCGATCAGCTCGACGCGCCTTCCTCCTTTACCGGCTCCCCCTTGGCCCGCACGTCAGCCACCATAGAACGCATCTGGCGGACGCGCACCCCCTCGCTGATCTCGACCTCGATATGGTCGTCGTCCACCACCTTGGTGACCTTGCCGACCAATCCGCCGGAGGTGATGACGGTGTCGCCCCGGCGCACGTTTTTGACCATCTCCTGATGCTGCTTCTGGCGCTTCTGCTGCGGCCGCAGGATCAGGAAATACATGATGACGAAAATCAGGATGAACGGCAGCAACGACACAAGCAGGTTGTCGCTGCCGCCGCCGAGCAGCGAGCCGGTTTGCGCGAATGCAGGCGAAACAAGCATGAAAAAAGCCCCTGGCTGCGGCGGCTGTCCCGGCGGCGCCCGCCGCCCCAGCGGCGCCCGAAATGTGCGCGGAATATAACGGCCGCGAGCCCAATTGCAATGTTGGCTCCTGCGGCCAAACGGCTTTAATTGCCGATGTTTTCGGTGCCTGCGCCTTGCGAGGCCGCGGCCGGCCCGCTAAGGAGCGGCCAACTGGAACCGCCGCAATGTCCAAACCCGCGAAGAACCCACTTCAAAATCCTTCGACCGCCGCCCCCCAGCCCGCGCCCGCCGCCGAGCTGTCCTCCTCGCTCCTGACGCGAATCGCCGACGCGCTGGAACGGATGGCGCCGCGGCCGAACCCGGCCACCGACTTCGCGGCGGCCGATGCCTTCATCTGGATCGCCAAAAGCCTGTCGCTGCAGCCCGTGCCGCGCGTCAACCGGGTCGAAATGGTCCTGCTCAAGGGCATCGACCGGATGCGCGACACGCTGATGGAGAACACCGAGCGGTTCGCACGCGGACTGCCGGCCAACAATGCGCTCCTTTGGGGCGCGCGCGGCATGGGCAAGTCGTCCCTGGTCAAGGCGGCGCACGCCGCCGTCAATACCGGCGTCGCGCGCGGCAACCTGAAGCTGATCGAGATTCACCGCGAGGACGTCGAGAGCCTGCCCGACCTGATGGCGCTGCTGCGGCCCGCGCCCTATCGCTTCATCGTGTTCTGCGACGACCTGTCGTTCGATGCCGACGATACGTCCTACAAGTCGCTCAAGGCCGTGCTCGAGGGCGGTATCGAAGGCCGGCCGGAGAACGTGATCCTCTACGCGACGTCGAACCGTCGTCACCTCTTGTCGCGCGACATGATGGAGAACGAGCGTTCGACCGCCATCAATCCGGGCGAGACGGTCGAGGAGAAGGTTTCGCTGTCGGATCGCTTCGGCCTATGGCTCGGCTTCCATCGCTGCAGCCAGGACGAGTTCCTGGCGATGGTCGAGGGTTACGTGAGCCACTTCCATATCCCGATTGACGCCGAGGAACTTCGCCGCGAGGCGCTGGAATGGGCAACCACGCGCGGCTCGCGCTCCGGGCGCGTGGCCTGGCAATACGTGCAGGACCTCGCCGGCCGGAAGGGCGTCAAGCTGTCCGCCTGACAAAGCAGGTTGTTAGCCTGCTCCGCCTTTGTCGAGGAACGGCGCGGGATCGATCGGCGTCGAGCCCTTGCGGATCTCAAAGTGCAACTGCGGCGCGGCAACGCTGCCGGTCTGGCCGACCTTGGCGATCACTTGGCCACGCTTCACCGGCTCGTCGCGCTTCACCAGGATTTCGCTGGCGTGCGCATAAGCGGTGACGAAACCGTTCGCATGGCGCACCAGCACGAGATTGCCGTAAGTCTTCAACTCGTTGCCCGCATAGGCGACGACTCCGTCCTCGGCGGCGCGGATCGGCGTACCTTCCGGCACCGAGACGTTGATGCCGTCGTTCTGCGCGCCGCTCGGGCGCGGACCGAACGCGGTGATGACACGGCCGCGCACCGGCCAGCGGAATGACGGCATCGCCGACGCCGTTTCAGCCTTGACCTTCGGCGGCTCCGGGTTGTGAGCGGCGGGCGTCACCACATTCGCCGTAGCCGCGGGGGCGCTTGGCGGCGCGGCAACGGGCTTGGTCGCAACCGGCTTCGCAGCCGGCGGTGCGACCGATGCAACCTTCTGCACGGCTTCGGGCTTCGGCGGCTGTGCCGCGGCCACCGTGGGCGCATGGACCTTCGGCGTGGCAGGCACAGGCGCTGCCGCAGTCTGCGTCGCGCGGACGCCCGGAATGACGATGCGGTCCCCGACCTTCACCATCGTGCTGGGTGGAATGTGGTTCGCCCTCGCGATCTCGCTCAACGACTTGTGGTACTGGCGCGACAGCTTCATCAGCGTCTCGCCCGGAGCAACGACGTGTACATGCTGGCCGCCGGTTCCGGCCGTTGCAGCCGGCGGCGCGCTCGTGGCTGTGCGCCGGGATGCGACGCTGCCCGTGGAGTCGGCCCGCGGAATGACCAGCCGCTGCCCCGGATGCAGCGCCGTGCCGTTCGGCAGGTTGTTGGCTTCGGCTATGGCGGACGCGGGAACGCCATAGCGGCGCACCAGCCCGTCAATGGTGTCGCCCGGCTGCACGGTGATGGCCGTGCCGCCCTCCCAATTCCAGTGCTGACGCCCCTGCGCCGGCCGCGCCGGAGGCGGCGGCAGCGACCCGGTGACGTCGTTGCGGGCTTGCGCCTGGTAAGCCGGCACGCTGCGCGGGGCGCTCGCCACCGGAGGCGGCGCACTCGTGTAAGACTGGGACACGGCCCCGCTGGGCGGCGGCAGCGGCTGGCTCTGCACGCTCGACGGCCGATGCGGCTGCGTCACCGATCCCGTGGCCTGACGCGCCGGCGCGTAAGCCGACGAACGGTCCCGCGACTGGAATGGATTGCTGTCGAAACGACCCGTATCGGCACTGCAACCCGCGGCAGCAACCGAAATTGTCGCAAGGAGGGCAAGACGGCACAAATGGAGCGAGCGGCCGGGCTCAACGACGCAACGCATAGGCTTTCCCACTCATACGCAACAACGCGAGTAGAGAGTTAACAACGCGCGGGTAAATAAGCGTTTAAGTTTGAAAGACTCTCTCAACCCTAACGGCAATTCGCCGAATTTCCGACAAATCGAGGCGTCACGCACCCGTTCCCGGCTGACCCAACGGGCCGCTGAAGCAGGCTTTCGTCATTCCGGGGCGCGCTGAAAGCGCGAACCCGGAATCCAAGAGAGCCCGATGCCTGTGTCCGGATTCCGGATAACCGCGCTATGGCGCCGCTATCTGGAATGACGGCGTCAATTCCACCAACAGCCGTCAAAGCTCCTTCGCCTGCCCCGGCAAAAGCGGCACGAAACGCACCAGGATCAGCGTTTCCCGCTGCAAGCCGTCCTTCGTCCTGGTCAGCTTCACCAGTTCCTGCGGCCCATCATGGGGCCCAAGCGGCAACACCATCATGCCGCCCTCCGCGAGTTGCTCGACCAGAGCCGGCGGAACGCTCTCGGCCGCGGCCGTCACCATGATGCGGTCGAATGGCGCCCGCAGCGGCTCGCCGCCGAGGCCGTCGCCGAGCAGCACCTCGACATTGCCGTAGCCGAGCGTCTTGAGCCGCGCCCGCGCACTGTTGGCGAGCGTGCGGTAACGCTCCAGCGTCACCACCTCGCGGGCGAGCCGCGACAGCACCGCCGCCTGATAGCCCGATCCGGTGCCGACCTCGAGCACGCGATGATGCGGCTTCACGTTGAGCTGTTCCGTCATGTAGGCGACGACATAAGGCTGGCTGATCGTCTGGCCGCATTCGATCGGCAAGGCCCGGTCGGTGTAAGCACTCTCGAAAAATCGCGGCTCGACGAAATGCTCGCGGGGCACCTGGTCCATCGCCCGCAGCACGGCTTTGTCGCTGATGCCGCGCCGGCGCAGCGTCAGCATGAACTCCATCCGCTGTTCGCCTTCGTCGCCCACGGACACGCCTCGTTAGGGGAAAACGCTGGCGAGCTCGGTCAGGAACGAGGGATCGGTGAGGTCGAGCCGCAGCGGCGTGATGGAAATACGGTTGTCGTTGAGCGCATGCAGATCGGTGCCGCCCTCGCCCGCCGGCCGCGCGCCACGACCATAGGCCAGCCAATAGTACGGATTGCCGCGGCCGTCGTGGCGGGCGTCGATGTGCAGGAGCTGCTGATCGCGCTTGCCTTGCGCCGCCACCGCCGTGCCCTTCACGGCGCCGGGCGGGCAATCGGGGAAATTGATGTTGACCAGCACGTCGCGCGGAATGCCGGTCTTGAGCACGCGCTGGATAATCCCCGGCGCGTGCGCGATGGCTGTCTGCCAATAGGGATTCTGCTTGCTGGCCGACGTGAATGCTTGCGACAGCGCGAACGACGGAATGCCGAGCACCGCCGCCTCCTTCGCCCCCGCCACCGTACCCGAATAGAGCACGTCCTCCGCGGCGTTGCGGCCGCGGTTGACGCCCGACAACACCAGATCGGGCGGCTTCGGCAGCACATGCCGCGCGCCCATGATGACGCAATCGGTCGGGGTGCCCTTCACCGCATAGTGCCGCTCGCCCACCTGCCGCAGCCGCAGCGGATCGTTGAGCGACAACGAATGCGACACGCCGGATTGATCGTACTCCGGCGCGATCACCCATACGTCGTCGGACAATTGCCGGGCAATCTCCTCGCAGGCTTTGAGCCCCTGCGCGTGAACGCCGTCGTCGTTTGTCACCAGAATGCGCATGATCGAACCTCGTCATTCCGGGGTGCGCTGAAAGCGCGGACCCGGAATCCAGCAGCGAATTCCATCTTTGCATCTGGATTCCGGGTTCCGGCCTTTGGCCGGCGCCGGAATGACGGGAAGCGAAAGATGTCCTTCATCACGTCTTCTTCTCGATTGTCTTGATACCGCCCATATAGGGCGCGAGCGCATCCGGCACCACGATGGAGCCGTCGGCCTGCTGATAGGTTTCCATCACCGCGATCAGCGCGCGGCCGACCGCGACGCCCGAGCCGTTCAGCGTGTGCACGAACGCCGGCTTGTTATCCTTGCCGCGATAGCGCGCCATCATCCGCCGCGCCTGGAAGTCGCCGCACACCGAGCAGGACGAGATTTCACGATACATCCCCTGCCCCGGCAGCCACACCTCGATGTCGTAGGTCTTTTGCGAGGCGAATCCCATGTCGCCGGTGCAGAGCGTCACCACACGATAGTGCAGCCCGAGCCGGCGCAGGATCTCCTCGGCGCACGACAGCATCCGCTCGTGCTCGTCCTTCGATTGCTCCGGCGTGGTGATCGACACCAGTTCGACCTTGGTGAACTGGTGCTGACGGATCATGCCGCGCGTGTCGCGCCCGGCCGCGCCGGCTTCGGCGCGGAAGCACGGCGTGCAGGCGGTCAACCGCATCGGCAGCGCCGCCTCGTCCTGGATGGACTCCCGCGCGAGATTGGTCAGCGGGACTTCGGCGGTGGGAATGAGCCAAAGATCAGATGACACACGAAATTGATCCTCGGCAAATTTCGGCAATTGCGCCGTGCCAAACATCGTGCTGTCGCTGACCATCAGCGGCGGATTGACCTCCGTATAGCCATGCTCGCCGGTGTGCACGTCGAGCATGAACTGCCCGAGCGCGCGCTCCATGCGCGCGAGCGCGCCCTTCAGCACCACGAAGCGCGCGCCGGAAAGCTTCGCCGCCGTCTCGAAGTCCATCAGGCCGAGGGCTTCGCCCAGCTCGAAATGCTGCTTGGGCGTGAACGCATAATCGCGCTTCGCCCCGAACTTGTGATGCTCGACGTTGCCGCTCTCGTCGGCGCCGTCGGGCACTTCGTCGAGCGGCAGGTTCGGGATCGTCGCCAGAATCGTATTCAGCTCCTCCTCGGCGGCCTTCGATGCCGTTTCCAACTGCGGCAGCGTGGTCTTCAATTCGTTGACCTCGGCCATCAGCTTTTGCGCCGTGGCCTCGTCCTTCTTCGCCTTGGCCTGGCCGATCTCCTTGGAGGCCGCGTTGCGCCGCGCCTGCGCCTGCTCGAACGCCTGGATCGCCGCACGCCGCCGCTCGTCGATGGCGAGCAGATTGGCCGACGAGAACGCCCGCTTGGATTCCTCGTCCAGCGGCCGGCGGTTCAGCGCCCGGTCAAACGCGGCGGCGTTGTCGCGTATCCATCGAATGTCGTGCATGGGTCTGATCGGCACCAAGTTGCGAGCAGCCGCCTCTTGATCAGTTGCTCGGAGAAAGAATCCATCGCGACCTTATAGGTGCAGCCATGACGCTTAGCCAACGCTTCGCGGCCCGGTTTGTTGGCGGCGCCGGGCGCGCCGTTTCCCATTTCCGCGTCCCCCGAATGGGGAATGGAGCGCCGGGAGGCGCCAGAGCGCTTGCGAGGCGCTCTTAGGCGAACCTTGCGATCGGTCCACCTGCGCGCCCGCGCGGCCGCCCCCTGTCCGAGACGGCCGTTGACCGGGAGCGCGAGCCCTTGGCGCAGGGCCCGGCGCCTCCCGGCGCTCCACCCGCCTCGCAGCCGCGCCGGCGCCGCCGCAATTTGGGTGCCTGTTACGTAAATATTCCTAGGATTATTGTCAAGAGACGCCACAGGGCCGTGGGCTATTCCGCCGGCTTGACCTCGGTGGTGGCCGCGGCGGTTTCCGCGTCGGTCTTGGCTTTATCCGCCTTGTCCTTGGCGGCCGCTCCTTCGACCATCCGCACCGACCAGATCGAGCCCTCGTAGAGCAGCAGCAGCGGGATCGCGAGCGACATCTGTGAGAGCACGTCGGGCGGCGTCAGCACCGCCGCGATGACGAAGGCGATGACGAAGAAATAACGCCGCTTCGCCTTCAGCATCGCCGACGTGACGATGCCGATGCGCCCGAGCAGCGTCAGAATTACCGGAAGCTGGAACGCCACGCCGAACGCCAGAACCAGCCCCATCATCAGCGACAGATATTCGCCGACCTTGGGCAGGAGCGCGATCTCGGGCTGCCCCTCGCCCGCCGTCTGCTGCATGCCGATGGAGAAACGCACCAGCATCGGCATGACGACGAAATAAACCACCGCCGCGCCCATCACGAAGAAGATCGGCGTGGCGACGAGGTAAGGCACGAAGGCGCGACGCTCGTGGCGGTAAAGGCCCGGCGCAACGAACATGTAAATCTGGCTGGCGATCACCGGGAACGAGATGAAGGCCGCGCCGAACAGCGACAGCTTCAGCTCGGTGATGAAGTATTCGAGCAGCGCGGTGTAGATGAATTTCGAGTTCTCCGCGCCGGCCACCCAGACGTAGGGCCAGACCAGGATGTTGTAGATCGGCTTGGCGAAAGCAAAGCACAGCGCCGCGGCGATAAGGAATGCGAGCAGCGCCTTGATGAGGCGCGAGCGCAGCTCGACCAGGTGCGAGAGCAGCGGCGCTTTCGACGCCTCGATCTCCTTCTCGTCCTCTTCCGTGATCACGCGGCGCTCTCCGGCTTGGTATTCTCCGGTTTAGCATTCTCCGATTTGACGTGATGCGTTGTGTCCGGCGCAACGGGAGACGGCTCGCTCGGCGGTTCTGTGAGCGGCGGCAGGACAGGTTCGGGCAGGACCGGCTTGGATACGACCGGCTCGGATACGACCGGCTCGGTCGGCGCCGCCAGCACAGGCTCGCCGGCAGCCGCGCTTTCGGTGGTTGACGTGTGCGCAGGGTCCATATCGGACACGCTCGCGGCGACGCTGTCGAAATCCTTCTTCACCGACTCCAGCGGATCGAAATCGGTGAGGCCCTTGGTGACATCCTTGGCGGCGTCGGTGATGTCATCGACCTGCTTCTTCAGGTCGGCCATCTCGGCCTCGCGCATGGCCTCCTGGAATTGCCCCTGGAACTCCGCCGCCATGCGGCGAACCTTGCCCATGTACTGGCCGACCGTGCGCAGCACGCCCGGCAGTTCCTTCGGGCCGATGGCGATCAGAGCGATGACACCGATGACGACAAGCTCGCTCCAGCCGATGTCGAACATGATTCAATTCCTCGACGGCGGGAGACGTCCACCCGAAGCGAAAGGCAAGCCGAAGCTCACGCCCAAGAGCCGCCGCAGGGTCCGCCGCGCGCCGCCGATCAAGCCTCGAACTTGCGCTCGGTCTGGGCGTGCTGCTTGAGCGGATCGGCCGGCTTCGCCTCTGTGATGGTCTTGGGATCGACCGGCTTGGCTTCGGCGGTGTCGTCGTCGGACATGCCTTTCTTGAAGGCCTTGATGCCTTGGGCGACGTCACCCATCAGGTCCGAAATCTTGCCACGCCCGAACAGCAGGAGGACCACGGCGATCACCACGATCCAGTGCCAGATACTCATGGAACCCATAAAACGTCCTCCGCACCGACCGGCGGAACGCCGCCCCCCTCGGTCATGCCCAAAACTAGGCGCGGCCGAAGGTAAAGACAAGAACGACCGACCGCCGCAAATGCGGCCTTACGCATCATGGCTAAGGCGTTCAAATCGTTTTGAAAGGCACGGAAGGTGAAATGGCGCGGAATTCCGCGCCGTTCGAGGGCTTGCACGATGCGCGGAGCCCGGCCGACCGCAATGGTTACTCCTCCACGCGCTCGGCCGGCGGCGCGAGGCCAAGATCGAGATCGCCCGGCTCGAGCGGGTCCTCATCCTCGCGCAGCGCCGGATCGTCGGAGGGCATCGGCACCGCGAAGCCCGGCGGCAGACGGCTATCGAGCAGGCCCGAGCCCTTGAGCTCCTCGAGGCCCGGCAGGTCGCCCAGCGTTTCCAGCCCGAAGTGCGACAGGAATTCCTCGCTGGTGCCGTAGGTGATCGGCCGGCCCGGAACCTTGCGGCGGCCGCGCGGACGGATCCACCCCGTCTCCATCAGCACGTCGATGGTGCCCTTGGACATCACCACGCCGCGAATATCCTCGACCTCGGCGCGGGTCACCGGCTGGTGGTAGGCGATCACGGCGAGCGTCTCCATCGCCGCGCGCGACAGCTTCTTGGGGACCACGGCTTCCTTGGTCAGAAGCCACGACAGATCGGACGCGGTGCGGAAGGTCCACTTGTTGTTGACGCGCACGAGGTTGACGCCGCGCGGAGCATACTCGGCCTGCAACGCGGCGAGGCTCACCTTGAGATCGACGCCCTCGGGCAGGCGCGCGCCGAGCGTCTTCTCGTCGAGCGGAGCAGCCGCCGCGAACAGCAACGCCTCCAAAAGCCGCAGGTGCTCGGGGCGCGGCTCGGGCTGCGCTTGAGATTGCTCCTGCACCTCGACCTCCGGCTGCTCGGCTATTGCCTGCCGTTCATCGATGGGGATGATGCGCCGCTCCGCCAAAGCCGACATGCCTCCAGGTCTCCTTGCCGTTATTCCGTCGCGCGCGGGCCGCCGGCGCCGGATCGAACCGCCGCCTGCCCCGCCGTATCGCGCTTGCGCAAATAGATCGGCGCAAACGCCGATTGCTGATGCACCTCGAGATAGCCTTCGCGCACCAACTCAAGCGTTGCCGCGAGACTGGACGCAAACACCGTCGCGCGCATCGAAGGCTCGACCAGATATTCCACCAGGAACTGATCGAGTCTCGACCAGTCGCCTGCCTGCCCGACGATACGCTCGAGGATCTCACGCGCTTCCTGAAGCGCCCAGACATTGCGCTTCTTGAACTGGACGTGGTTGAACGCGCTTTGCTGACGCTGCTTGGCATAAGCCGAAAGCAGATCGTAAAGCGTAGCGGTCCATTGCGGCCGCTTGATGTCGGCGATCGGCTCCGGGTCGCCGCGCGGGAACACATCGCGCTGCAACTGCGGCCGCTGCATCAGTTGGTTCGCCGCCTCGCGGAACGCTTCGAGCCGCTGCAGCCTCCAGGCCAGCGCGTTGGCCATGTCCTCGGCGCTCGGCCCGTCGGGCGTCGCGGGCTCCGGCAACAGCAGACGCGATTTCAGATAGGCGAGCCACGCCGCCATCACGAGATAGTCGGCCGCGAGTTCAAGTCGCAGCTTGCGCGCCGCCTCGACGAAGGCGAGATATTGCTCGGCCAGCGCCAGCACCGAAATCTTCGCCAGATCGACCTTCTGCTGCCGCGCCAGCGTCAGCAGCAGATCGAGCGGCCCCTCAAAGCCCTCGACGTCAACGACCAGCGCCGGCTCGTCGGAGCCGCGCTCGGCCACCTCGGCTTCGATGGCGTCGATCTCGCTCATGCCACCGCCCCGGCTGCGAGCATGTCGGCGAATTCGCGCCGCGCCGCCTCGACATCGAGCGGCGATGGCGAACGGCGCGCGGCGACCGCCGCATTTGCGCGCCGCGCCGCGTCGCCGGCAAGCTCGGGCGCAACGGCTGCGACTGCACGCATCTCGTCGAGCTTGCCGTTGCAATGGAGCACGACATCGCAGCCCGCGGCGATCGAGGCGCGGGTGCGCTCCGCGATCGAACCGGACAATGCTCCCATGGACACGTCGTCGCTCATCAAAAGCCCGTCGAAGCCGATGAAGCCGCGAATCACTTCACGGACCATTGTCGCCGAAGTGGTTGCGGGTAGCACAGGGTCGAAGGCGGTGAAAACCACATGAGCCGTCATTCCCAAGGGCAATTTTTTCAGGGGACGGAATGCGGCAAAATCAGTCGCCTCGAGCGTCGTGCGGTCCGTGTCCACACGGGGCAGCCGCATATGGCTGTCGGCGGTGGCGCGGCCGTGGCCGGGGATGTGCTTGAGCACCGGCAGCACACCGCCCTCCGCCAGCCCCTCGGCGACGGCCGCGGCAATGGCGGCAACCTTCTCCGGCGTCTCGCCATAAGCGCGGTCGCCTATCACCGCATCCGCGCCGCTCACGGGAACATCCGCCAGCGGCAGGCAGTCCACGTTGATGCCGAGCGGCAGCAGGTCCGCCGCGATCAGGCGCGCACCCAGGCGAGCACCGGCAAGCCCCACCTCCCGATCCCTGTCGTAGAGCCGGCTATAGACCGCGCCGGCCGGGTAAGCAGGCCAATGCGGCGGTCCGAGCCGCTGCACCCGGCCGCCCTCCTGATCCACCAGGATCGGCGCCTCGGCACCCAGTTCATGTAAAACTTCAGCAACAAGTACAGAGACTTGCGCCCGATCCTGCACGTTCCTCTTGAACAGGATCAGTCCCCACGGGCGGCTTTCCCGCAAAAACGCCCGTTCGTCGGCCGTCAGCGTCAGGCCGGAAAGTCCCGTGATAAATGCGCGTGGCGCCATCGGCGCGGATTAACCCGCGCGGCAGCCCGGGGCAAGGCAAACACCCGATCTCGGGCTAATGTTGCACAACGCAATCGCCCCCGGCCTGCTTGAGGCTCGAACAAAGCCTCACGGCCTCGTCGCGGCTGCCAAACGGACCGACCATCGCGCGGTAGTAGACGCCTTTGCTGCCAAGGTTCGCCTGGCGAATGACGTGCGGCTGACCGTTCAGCACGCTGGCGTAGCGCGACTGGATGCTGCGATAGGACGCCTGCGCGTCGGCCTCGCTGCGCCGGGACGCCACCTGAACCAGGTAGCCGCCAGCGGATGCGGCCGGAGCCGATGCAACCCGCGTCGGAGCCTGCGCGCGCGGCGCGGCAGCCGGCGGCGGGGCCGCGCTATTGTTGGGAGTAATCGATAGCGGCGCGCCAGCGCCGCGTGATGGCGCGGAGGCCGGCGCGGCCGGGGCTGCGGCCGCGTGGGCAGCAGCCACCCGCGACGTGGAGCGCGGCGCGGAAGGCGGTGGAACAGCCGGCCAAGCCGGTTCAGCCTGAGCCGTGCGGGTCTGAGCCGGCGGCCCGGCGGCCGCCATCGCCTCGGCCTCGCGCACGGCGGAGGCCTGCGACGCCTCCCCCGTAGCCTCGGCCTGGTCGGGACGGATGGGAACGGTGCGCACGCGCCGCGGCTCGCCGATGACGCCCGGCGGATTGGCCGAGGCCGTGGTGCCGGCGCGAGCCGACGTGCTGGGAACGGGCGCGCCGGGGAACACGGTGCGCGGCACGGTGCTGCGCGCCAGCTCCTGCGCGTCAACCGGCTTTTCCTCGCGCACCACCACCTGCTCGTTCTTCCCGCGGTCGCTGAAGCGGTCGTAGCTAAACTTGCTCTGGTCGGCGGAGGCCGTGGCCGGCGGCGGGGCCACCTTGCTCGGCTCGTCGCTGGCGCGGATCACAGGCGGCGGCGAAGCCGAAGTCGTGCCCCGAACGAAGCTGCGATAACCGAACGCGCCGGCCGTTCCCACGAACGCAAGCGCAAGAACGGCCCCAACGGTCAGCAAACCCTTGCGCCGCTCCCGGCCCTGCGGAGGCTCGCGATCGCCGTAATAGGCATCGTCGTCCGGCGGCAGGTCGATCTCCGGCTCATGCGGATAAACCGGCGGCGCGGCATCGGCGTAACGATCCTCATTCGAGGAATAACCGGGCGCGTCGAAGCGCGGCAGATCCAGCCGATGTTCATCATGCGGGACTGGTGCCGGCTCGTCCCGATACGCGCTACCGGAGAATGGCGGATCCGGCCGCAGCATGCGCGGCAGCGGCGGCAACGAAATCGGCTCTTCCGGCGCTTGAGAACGGTCGTCGAACGGCGGCTCCGGGACGGGATCGCGATCCCAGTTCCCCATCGGGGGATCGTCGCGGTGCGGACGATACCCGGCCTCGCGATACGCCCCATCGTCGGCGTGTGCGGAGCCTTCGTCATGAGCCTGAGCCTGAGGCTCGCGGCGCAGATCGGCAAACAGGTCCTCCTTGCCGATGAGGCGGGCCAGCTCCGCCAACGGATCGTTGGTGCCCACGGGGGCCGACCGGCCTCCCAAAGGATCGGTGGTTCGATAACGCGAGTTGTTGTCGTCGGCCATTACAAATCCGGTTCCGATACGCCTGGGCAGCCGGATCGACCGCCCCCAGCATGGATTCCCGCCAATGGCTCCGAGCTATCGCATCTCCCCCGGCGCCCCGACCCCCAACAAAGCCAACCCCGAGGCAAGAACGGTGACGACGCCCTGGACCAGTGCGAGTCGCGCCACGGTCATTTGTGGATCATCGAGGATAATGAAGCGTAAATGAGGCGCATCGTTGCCGCGGGTCCATTGGGCATGGAACTCGCTCGCCAACTCGTAAAGGTAAAATGCGACCCGATGCGGCTCGTGCGCCAGCGCCGCCGCCTCGATCAGGCGCGGATAGAGCGCGAGCTTGCGCATTAACATCAGTTCGGCCGGATCGTCGAGCCGATCCAGCGCAGCCTGCGACAAGAACGTTGCGCGCGCCGCCGGATCGGCCGGCAGGTCCGGCACCACATCGGCGGCGTTGCGGAAGATCGAATGGCCGCGGGCATGGCCGTACTGGACGTAGAACACCGGATTGTCGCGCGACTGTTCGATCACCTTGGCGAGGTCGAAGTCGAGCGCCGCGTCATTCTTGCGGTAGAGCATCATGAAGCGCACGGCGTCGCGCCCCACCTCGTCGACCACCTCGCGCAAAGTGACAAAATCGCCCGAACGCTTCGACATCTTCACTTCGACGCCCGCGCGGGTGAGCTTCACGAGTTGCACGATCTTGACGTCAAGCTCGGCGCTGCCGCCGCTCACCGCCTTCACCGCAGCCTTCATGCGCTTGATGTAGCCGCCGTGGTCGGCGCCCCACACGTCGATCATGTCGCGAAAGCCGCGCTCGAACTTCGACTTGTGATAGGCGATGTCGGAGGCGAAGTAAGTGTAGCTGCCGTCGGATTTCTTCAGCGGCCGGTCCACGTCGTCGCCGAAAGCAGTGGCGCGGAACAGCGTCTGTTCGCGGTCCTCGTAATCCTCGACCGGCGCGCCCTTCGGCGGCGGCAAGCGGCCCGCGTAGACGTTGCCCTGCGCGCGCAGCGCCTCGATGGCCGCGCCGACCTGATCGTGCCCTTCGATCAACGATCGCTCGGAAAAGAACACGTCGTGGATGACGTTGAGGGCGGCGAGATCGTCGCGGATCATCGCCATCATCATCGCGATGGACTTGGCTCGGACGAGCGGCAGCCATTGTGTCTCCGGCATCGCCGCGAGTTTGTCGCCGTATTCCGCGGCGAGCGCCGCACCCACCGGCTTCAGATAATCGCCGGGATAAAGCCCCTCGGGGATCGCGCCGATGGCCTCGCCCCTCGCCTCGCGGTAGCGCAGGAACGCCGAACGCGCGAGCGCATCGACCTGCGCGCCGGCATCGTTGATGTAGTATTCGCGCGTCACCTCGAAACCCGCGAACGCCAACAGATTGGCGAGCGCGTCGCCGAACACCGCGCCGCGACAGTGGCCTACGTGCATCGGGCCGGTCGGGTTGGCCGACACGTATTCGACATTGACGGACTTGCCGGCGCCGACCTGCACGCGGCCGTAATCAGGCCCCGCCGCGATGACATCGGCCAGCGCACCGCGCCACACTGTCGGGTCGAGCGTCAGGTTGATGAAGCCCGGCCCCGCGATCGCGGTTCCCGTCACCTCGGGCAGCCGCGCGAGTTCCGCGGCAATCTTCTCGGCGAGATCACGGGGCTTGAGGCCCGCCTCCTTGGCAAGAGCCATCGCCGCATTGGTGGCGAGGTCGCCGTGGCTCGCCTCGCGCGGCGGCTCGACGACGATGCGGGACAGATCGGGAGGGGCCGGAAGAACGCCGGCCTCGGCCAGCGCCTGGACGGCGGTGCGGACGTGTTCGGTGAAGCGGGAAAAGACGTTCATGGCGCGCGGTGATAGCAAATCGCAGCCGCAAGTGCGAACAACATGGCTAATGTTTCGTTGCCTTATCCATCGGGCTTTGCGCGCCCGCCTTGGCCGGCCGGGTGCCGGGACTCGCCGGTTTCTACCCGTAACCGATGCAATGCGCTAACCTGATTTTCACGGGTCAAATCCTATGTTTGGGCCGCAAACCTGAGTGCGCTCCGGGATCGTTCGTGCACAAGCTTTTCTCCCAGCAGCTTGCCGAGGCGACCGCCCCCGAAGGGCGGGTCGATCTCGACACGCTCGGCGAGTTGGTCAGCGCCGTCTACGACAGCTTCGAGCGCGATCATCTCAACCGGGAGGCGTCCCTCTCCCGGATGATCGAGGAGCTGGACGAGTTGACCCGCGGCCTCGAATACCAGGTCGAGGTACGCACCGCAGCACTGCGCGAGAACGAAGCCCAGCTCAAATCGCAGAACCTGCGCTTCGAGGCCGCCATCAACAACATGTCGCAAGCGTTGTTGATGTTCGACAGCGACAAGAACCTGGTGGTCTGCAATCAGCGTTATCTGCGGATGTACGGTCTTTCGCCCGAGGTGGCGAAGCCAGGATGCCCTCTGCGCACGCTGCTCGAACATCGCAAGGCCACCGGCACCTTCGACATCGACATCGACCGTTACATGGACGGCTTGCTCACGACGCTGCAATCCGGCCGCGCCATGACGCGCATGGTCGATCTGCCCGATGGGCGCACCATCGCCGTCCGCAACCAGCCGACCGCCGACGGCGGCTGGGTCGCCACCCATGACGACATCACCGAGCGCCGTCAGGCCGAGGAGCGGATCGCGCATATGGCGCGCCACGACGCGCTCACCGACTTGCCGAACCGCACGCTGTTTCGCGAGCGGCTCGCGGAGTCGCTCGAGAACCTCGAGCGCGCCGGCCGCCTGGCGATCCTCTATCTCGACCTCGACGGCTTCAAGAGCGTCAACGACACGCTCGGCCACCCGATGGGCGACGAGTTGCTCAAGCGCGTCGCTGACCGCTTGCGCAAGGTGGTGGGCGAAGGCGACACCGTGGCGCGCGTCGGCGGCGACGAGTTCGCCGTGATCCAGGCCGGCCCCCAGGAGCCGCTCGACACCGCGATCCTCGCCCGGCGCCTGGGCGAAGCGGTGCGCGCGCCCTACGACCTCGCCGGCCATGCCGTCGTGGTCGATACCAGCATCGGCATCGCCTTCGCTCCGAGCGACGGCGCCGAGCCCGATGAACTGCTCAGGGCCGCGGACATGGCGCTCTACGGCGCCAAGGCCGACCGCCGCGGCGCCTATCGGTTCTTCGAGCCGGAAATGGATATGCGCATGAAGGCGCGGCGCGCGCTGGAGACGGCGCTGCGGCAGGCCGTGACCAACGGCGAATTCGAACTGCACTACCAGCCGCTGGTCAATGTCGATGACCGCCGCATCGTCGCCTGCGAGGCGCTGCTGCGCTGGGACCATCCCGAGCGCGGCGCCATCGCGCCGGGCGAATTCATCCCCGTGGCCGAGGAAATCGGCCTGATCGCGCAGCTCGGCGAATGGGTGCTGCGGCGGGCCTGCATCGACGCCGCACGCTGGCCCGACGACATCAAGGTGGCCGTCAACCTCTCGCCGACGCAGGTGGCGAGCCAGAGCCTCGTGCCGATGGTGATCGGGGCGCTCGCCGCCGCTGGCCTCTCCGGCGACCGGCTGGAAATCGAGATCACGGAATCGGTGTTGATGCACAACACCGCCAAGACCATCGCCACGCTGCATCAACTGCGGGCGCTCGGCGCACGCATCTCGATGGACGATTTCGGCACCGGCTATTCCTCGCTGAGCTATTTGCGGAGATTCCCGTTCGACAAGATCAAGATCGACCATTCGTTCATCAGCGGCCTGCCGGACGACAATGAGGCGCTGGCCATCGTCAAGGCGGTGGCAGGCCTGGCGGCAAGCCTCAACATCATGGCAACGGCCGAAGGCGTCGAAACCACGCAGCAACTCGAACTCATCCGCGGGCTGGGCTGCGTCGAGATGCAGGGCTATCTGTTCAGCCCGCCGCGCCCGCAGACGACGCTCCTGCACCTGTTCGAGCCGCACCGCCGCGCCATGGCCAGGGTCGGTTAGGCGCGTCCTAAAGCGTCAGGTCCGGCGTCGCGCCGAAAATCCGGGCGTGTTCGATCATCGCGTAACGGTCGGTCATGCCGGCGATGAAATCGGCGATCCGCAACGCACGGCCGGCGGCGTCGGCCGAAGCGATGTGATCGCGCCATTCCGCGGGTAAATCGCCGGGCGCGGCCTCGTAGTGCTCGAACAAGCGGCGCACCAGAACCTCGGCGTCATCCATGATCCGCTTGATGCGGTCATGACGGTAAAGCTTCGGAAACAGGAAGCCCTTGATGGCGCGGTCGGCCTGCGCCATCGCTGGAGAGAATCCAACGAGCGGTCGGCCGGCGTTGCGCACGTCGCCGGCCGACGTGGGGCCGAGCTCGGCAATGGCGGACCGGCTTTGCGCGATCACGTCCTCGATCATCCGGGTGATCAGGCGGCGGATCAGTTCGTTTCCCCGCCGGTCTTCGTCCAGGCGCGGGTGCCCTGACGCGATCTCGCGCAGGATGTCGCCGATCAGCGGCAGCGCGGCCAGATCGTCGATGGCAAACATGCCGGCCCGCAACCCATCGTCGATGTCATGGGCGTCGTAGGCGATGTCGTCGGCGATGGCGGCGGCCTGCGCCTCCAGGCTCGGGTGACTCCATAAGTCGAGGTCATGGCCGCGCGAATAATCCGCGATCGCCCGCGGCACGCCGCGCTCGCGATAGCGCCCGACCGGCGCGCCGGAGCGATCAATCAGCGGGCCGTTGTGCTTCACCAGGCCCTCCAGCGTCTCCCAGGTCAGGTTCAGCCCGTCGAAATCGGCGTAACGCCGCTCCAGCGCCGTCACGACATGCAGCGTCTGCGCGTTGTGGTCGAAGCCGCCGAATGCCGTAAGGCAGCGGTCGAGCGCGCGCTCGCCGGCGTGCCCGAACGGCGGATGGCCGAGATCGTGGCCAAGCGCCGACGCCTCCGCCAGATCCTCGTCGAGTGCCAGCGCCCGCGCGATCGAGCGGGCCACCTGCGTCACCTCCAGCGTGTGCGTGAGGCGGGTGCGGAAATGGTCGCCCTCCTGGAACACGAACACCTGGGTCTTGTGGGCAAGCCTGCGGAACGCGGTTGAGTGGATGATGCGATCGCAATCGCGGCGGAAGTCGCTGCGGGTCGCGCTCGGCGGTTCGGCGACGCGCCGGCCGCGGCTTCGCACAGGGTCCGACGCGAACGGCGCGCGCGCGGCCACCGGCATTCGTTTCTCACCCGTCATATCCGAGCCCCGTCGGCATCGGCTTATTACGATTGCCAAGCGGCGGCAATGCGGGGTAGGCGATGGCCGGCTTCATTGACCTTCGCCGCCGGCGCACTTAACTATCGGGCAGACGTGGGCGCAGCCGGGCCCACAGAATCGGGCGATGGACGCTACGATGACCGAAACGACGACAACCGAAACGACGATTCAGACCGCGGCGGCCGAGGCTGCGGCGACGGACGTCATCGTGACCGAACGGGCGGCGCGGCGAATCGGCGAGATTCTCAAATCCGAACCCGGCGCCATGCTGCGCGTCAGCGTCGAGGGCGGCGGCTGCTCGGGCTTCCAGTACAAGTTCGATGTCGATCGCGCCAAGACCGATGACGACGTCACCATCGCCCGCGATGGGGTGACGGTCCTCATCGACTCGATCTCGATGCAGTACCTGGCCGGCTCGCAGATCGACTTCGTCGACGACCTGATCGGCGCTTCGTTCAAGATCAACAATCCGCAAGCCAAGACCTCCTGCGGCTGCGGGACGAGCTTTTCGCTTTAAAGCGGTTCAATTTTTTGACGGAAACGGTTCGTCGCCATTGCCGGGCTTGATCCGGCAACCGTCCTTATTCGCGAAGATGGATGCGCGGATCGAGTCCGCGCATGACGAAGGCTGGCCGGGCGATTACTCGGCGGCAACCGCGGGCTTGTGCGCCGTATCCTCGCCCACCTCCTCGAGCTGCGGCTCGAGACGGCGCTTAAGCATCCGATCGAAGCGATCCAGGTAGATGTAGATCACCGGCGTAATGAATAGCGTCAGGATCTGCGAGACCATCAGTCCGCCAACCACCGCGACGCCGAGCGGCTGACGCAACTCCGCGCCTTCGCCACGCGCCAGCGCGATGGGCAATGCGCCGAGGATCGCGGCAAAGGTCGTCATCATGATCGGCCGGAAGCGCAGCAGACATGCTTCGCGGATCGCGGCCTCGGCGCTCAAACCGATGCGACGGCGCTCGATGGCGAAGTCCACCATCATGATGGCGTTCTTCTTCACGATGCCGACCAGCATGACAATGCCGATCATCGCGATCACCGACAGGTCCATGCGGAACAAGATCAGCGTCAACAGCGCGCCGATGCCGGCCGAGGGCAGGCCCGAGATGATGGTGATCGGATGAATGAAGCTTTCGTAGAGGATTCCGAGCACCACGAAGGCGGCGAAGATTGCGGCGAGGATCAGGATGCCCTGCCCCTTCAGCGAATCCTCGAACACCTGGGCGTTGCCCTGGAACCCGGTCGTCACCGTCGCCGGCAGGTTTGAATCGCGCTCGATGGCGCGGATCGCCTCCGTGGCGTCGCCGATCGCATAGCCCGGCGCAAGATTGAACGAGATGGTGACGGCGGGCTGCTGGCCCTGGTGGTTGATCAGCAGCGGCCCGACCTGCGTCACCCGCTTGGTCACCGCCGATAGCGGGATCGACGTGCCGGACGGAATGCCATTCCCGGTGACACCGGAGCCGGGCCCCGCCGCCCCGCCGGAGCCGGCATTGGCAACGGCGCCGCCGCCGTTGGTCTTGACGAAGATCTTCGACAGCGCCGAAGGGTCGGCACGGAATTCAGGCTTCGTCTCAAGGATAACTTGATAGTCGTTGGCGTCGGTATAGATGGTCGCGACCTGGCGTGTACCGAAGGCGTCGAACAACTCCTGCCGCACCTGGTCGATGGTGATGCCGTAAACCGCCGCCTTCTCGCGATCGACGTCGATCATCACCTGCGGGTTGGCGATGTAGAGGTCGGTGTTGACGTCGATCAGGCCGGGGATCTTGGCGATCTTGTCATTCATTTCGAGCGCGGTCTTGTACAGCGTCGCCGTCTCGCTCGATTGCAGCGTGTATTGATATTCGCCCTTGTTGATTCGGCCGCCAACGTTGATGTTCTGCAGGACGCGGAAATACGTCCGCATGCCGATGACGCCGCTCGTGGCCTGACGCAGCCGCGCAAGCACAGTGTCGATCGAATCGCGCTGGTCCTTCGGTTTCAGCGCGAACGAGATACGACCCTGGTTCATTGTGGTGTTCGGGCCGCCGACCCCCACCGTGGAATTGGCATATTCGACCGCAGGATCGGCGCGGACAATGTCGGCGATCCGTTTTTGCCGCTCGATCATGGCGGCAAACGAGATGTCCGACTGCGTCTCGGTCGTCACCAGCACGAAGCCGGTGTCCTCACGCGGGAAGAACCCTTTGGGCACCACGAGGTAGAGCCAGACCGTGCCGGCGATCGTCAACAGTGTGATGAGCAACGTGATCGACTTGTAAGCGATGACCCTATCGAGAGCCCACTCGTAGGCGTTCAGCGCGCTTTGGAAACCCTGCTCGAACAGCCGCAGCACGACATTGGGTTTCTTCTCCTCCCCGCCGTGATGGCCGCGCAATACGCGCGCGCAGAGCATCGGCGTCAACGTCAGCGAGACGAACCCCGACAGTACAATGGCGACGGCGATAGTGACCGCGAATTCACGGAACACGCGGCCGACAACGCCCCCCATCAGCAGCACAGGGATGAAAACCGCGATCAGCGAGAAGGTGATCGACACGATGGTGAAACCGATTTCGCGCGAGCCTTTCAGCGCCGCCTCGAACGGTCTCATGCCGCCCTCGATATGGCGGACGATGTTCTCCAGCATGACGATGGCGTCGTCCACGACGAAGCCGACCGATAACGTCAGCGCCAAGAGCGTCATGTTGTTGATGGAGAAATCGAAAGCATACATCAGCGCGCAGGTGCCGATCAGCGAAATCGGCACGGCAAGGCCCGGAATGATCGTCGCCGTTCCCGAGCGCAGGAACAGGAAGATGACCAGGATCACCAGCGCAAAGGCGATCAGCAGGGTTTCCTGCACATCGTAGACGGCATGGCGGATCGAGATCGAGCGGTCGAGCAGCGTCTCCATCCGAATCGAAGGCGGGACCTGGGCGCGGAACTGCGGCAGCTTGGCACGAACCGCGTCAACGACCTCGACGGTATTGGCATCGGGTTGCCGCTGGATCGCCAGCACGACGGCGCGCGCGTCATTGAACCAGCTCGCCACCTGGTCGTTTTCGACGCTGTCGACCACGTCGGCGATCTCGCTCAGCTTGATCGGCGAGCCGTTGCGCCAAGCCGCAACGACGTCCTTGTAATCGGAAGCGCGGCGCAGCGCCCCCGATGCAAGCAGCGTGACGTTGCGCTCCGATCCCGCCAGGGTTCCGACCGGCGTATTGGAATTCGCCTTCGCGAGGACCGTTCGCACGTCCTCCAGCGAAATATTGCGCGCCGCCGCAGCCACCGGATCCACCTGCACCCGAACGGCAAACTTCTGCGAACCGTAGACGAGCACCTGGGCGACGCCGGGAAGCTGCGAGATCTGCTGAGCCAGCAGCGTCTCGCCGTATTCGTCCACCGTGGACAAGGGCAGCGTCGGCGAATTGAGGCTCAGATAGAGTACCGGGAAGTCGCCGGGATTCACCTTGCGGAAGAACGGCGGGGTGGTCATCTCCACCGGCAGCCGCCGCTGCGCCACCGCAAGCGCCGTCTGCACGTCGAGCGCCGCGCCGTCGATGTTGCGGTTGAGGTCGAACTGGATAGTAACCTGCGTCCGGCCGAGCGCGGACTGCGAATTCATCGACGAGATGCCGGCAATGGTCGAGAATTGCCGTTCCATCGGGCCAGCCACGGAAGCCGCCATCGTTTCCGGGCTTGCGCCCGGCAGCGTCGCCGTGACCTGAATAGTTGGAAAGTCCACCCGCGGCAGGGCTGACACCGCAAGCAGCCGATAGCCGAAGATGCCGAACACAATGATCGACGCTGTAATGAGCGTCGTCATCACAGGTCGGCGGATGCAAGTCTCCGAGATGTTCATGTCAGGAGTCGGCCTTGCCGCGCGGCGTCACCTTGGTTCCATTGGAGAGCTGCAACTGCCCGTCGGTGACGACGACGTCGCCCTCGTTAAGACCCGACTCGATCACGGAAAGGCCCTCGACAGTGCGCTCGACCTTCACCGGCCGAACCACCGCCGCGTTTTCTTTCACCACAAACACGAACGTGCCGGACTGGCTGTTCTGGATCGCTGCCGCCGGAACGGCGACCCGCTCCTCGATCCGCAGCGTCAGCGACGTGTTGACGAGCGTACCCGGCCAGAGCAGTTCCTTTTCGTTGGGCATGGTGGCGCGGATGGTCACCATGCCGGTCGCCGGATCGACGGTATTCTCGATCATGGTGACCTGGCCGGAAACGCGCGCCCCGGAACCGGGAATGATGGCGTCGAGCGTCGCCGTCTCGGCCGCCAGCGCTGCGCGCACATCCGGCAGATTGACCTGGGGCACCGTGAAGGAAACATAGATCGGCGCGATCTGATTGATTGTCGCAAGCGGCGCGATATCGGCTTGCCGCACGATGTTGCCGATCTTGGCGCTCGCCATGCTGATACGGCCGGTGATCGGCGCGCGGATGGTGCAATAGCTGAGCTGAACCTTCAGGTTTTCCAGCGCGGCGAGGTCGGCTTTGAGCGCGCCGGCAAAGGCCCCGGCCTGGGTCTTGGCGTTATCCAGGTTCACCACCGGCGTGGCGTTCTTGGCGACCAACTCGGTGTAACGCCGCACGTCGCGCTCAGCGCCCTCGATCTGCGCACGGTCGCGGGCAATGTTGCCTTCGACCTGCTGAATCTGAGCCTCGATCGCACGGCTATCCAGGAGGAACAGGATATCGCCCTGCTTCACCCGGCCGCCGTCGGCGAACTTCACCTCGGTGATGGCGCTGTCGATCCGCGGCTTGACCGCGACGCTCGCGATGGTGGTCACCGTCCCCAGCGCCTCCAGGCGGATCGGAATCGAGCGTTTGGCGGCCGTGGCGAGGGTCACCGGGACGGAACGTTCCTTCGACCCCGCCGATTGGGCCGAGGCCTTCTCGGGGGGGGCGCCGTTCCACGACCATGCGCCGGCGCCCACGGCAAGCAGTGCAGTCACACCAATAAGCAAGGTTCGTTTTTTCATACAGTTCGCGATCGGCTCCGAACTCAGGTCGGAGTCCCGCTCTCCCTTCAGCCCGGTCTTTCGCCGGTTGCCATCCCCACGCAGACAGCGCATCTAGCATATCGCGGCGCAGCCCGCACTGTCCTTCCCCGATACAACACCAGGAGCTTCAATTTGCTTCAAATCCTTTTGGCGACACCAGAGCCCGGACATGAAGTCGGGCATGCTGGTTAATGGAACCCGCCAAGGTCGCCCATTCTCAAAATCGCCCACCGGATCGCCATGCGCATCGCCACCTGGAATGTGAACTCCATCAAGCAGCGAATCGACAGCCTGACCGCCTGGCTCGCCGAGCGGGAACCGGACATCGTCTGCCTGCAGGAAACCAAGACCGTGGACGAGGCGTTCCCGCGGGCGCCGATTGAGGCGCTCGGCTATAATATCGCTGCCCACGGCCAGAAGACCTTTAACGGCGTGGCCGTCCTATCCCGCTTTCCCTTCGATGAAGTCAGCCCGCGCCTGCCGGGCGACGATGCCGACGACCATGCTCGCTTCATCGAGGCGGTGGTTTCCACCGGAAGCGGCGCAATGCGCGTAGCCTCGATCTACTTGCCCAATGGCAACCCACCGAATACCGAAAAATATCCCTATAAAATCAGATGGATGGACCGGCTCATCAAATATGCAGATGAACGACTTAAACTGGAAGAGCCGTTGATTCTGGCGGGGGACTACAACGTTATCCCTGCCGCCGTCGACGTCCACAATCCCGCCGCCTGGGCCACCGATGCCCTGTTCCTGCCGCAGACGCGGGAGAAATTCCGAGCCCTCACCCACCTCGGCTTAACCGACGCCATTCGCGCGGTAAGCGATCAGGCTCAACTCTACACGTTCTGGGATTACCAAGCCGGGGCCTGGCAGAAGAACAACGGCATCCGTATCGACCACCTGCTGCTGTCACCGCAGGCCGCCGACCGCCTCGCCGCCGCCGGCATCGACAAACACGTCCGCTCCTGGGAACGGCCGTCCGACCACGTTCCGGTGTATGTCGATCTGAAGATCGAGCCGGCCTGAAACAGAACCGGCAGCGGATTATTCGTGGCGGCCTTCGACCCAGCGCCGCAGCATGATCAGCGCCATCGAACGTTCATCGTCGGTGGCCTGCTGAACCGCGGTTTCGCGAAGGTGGGCGATCCAGGGCACCTTGGACCCCGGACCGTCGCAGGCGATGGTGAGCCACATCAGCCCGGTCGCACGCTGGCGCGCGCCGTGCTCGCCGTTGAACAGAATCCGACCGAGCAGCGCCTGGGACTTGTAGTGTCCCTTGTTGGCGGCCAGCATCAGCCAAGGCACGGCGCGCTTGACATCCTGTGCGACGCCATTGCCGTCCAGATACAGCCGGGCAAGCTGATACTGCGCTTCCGGATCGCCGAAATACGACGCCGCATGGCCGAACATGCGCCGCGCCAACTCCGGGCTGGCGTTCACCGAGCTGTTGGGAATGCCTTCGAGGTAGTAGTGGCCGAGCGCAACGAAGGCATTCGCCACGAAGCGCGCGCGCGGCGTCGCCGGATTGTCGTCGGCATGGCTGTCGGCGAACTTCTGGAAATACTCGAACGCGCGATAATCATCGCGCGTTACGCCGTCGCCGTCCGCATACATTCGGCCAAGCTGCCACAGCGCGAACCCGTGGCCATGCTCAGCCGCATATTGCAGCGACGTGACCGCGCGGGCTTTCTCGCCGCTCCGCAACGCCTCGGTCGCGCTGCGGAAGGCATCCATCGGCGAGCGCAGACCGTTGGGAGACGGGCTGCCGTCCAGGGCAAGTACGGGCGGCGCGCCCAGCGTGAGCGCGACAAGCGTGGCTGTGGCGGCGACGCTAAATATCCGCATAGCACGACGTCTCGGCGGCGCCGCCCGGATGCGTGACCGCGCCGTGCAGCGCGTCACCGACCTGTTGCGCATATTTCCAGATATAGCCGGAGCCGAAATCGGTCTTGCGCGGGGTCCAGCTTTCCCGCCGCTTCTTCAGTTCCTCGTCCGACAGCCGAACGCTCAGCGTGCCCGCGTCGGCATCGATGTCGATGATGTCGCCGTCGCGCAAAAGCCCGATCGGACCGGCCACCGCCGCCTCCGGTCCCACATGACCGATGCATAGGCCGCGTGTTGCTCCAGAGAAGCGGCCGTCGGTGATAAGCGCGACCTTATCCCCCATGCCCTGCCCGTAGAGCGCGGCCGTCGTCGCCAGCATTTCCCGCATGCCGGGGCCGCCCTTGGGGCCCTCGTAGCGGATCACCAGCACGTCGCCCTCTTTGTAATTGCGCGCCTTGACGGCGGCGAAGGCGTCTTCCTCGCGGTCGAAGCAGCGCGCCGGGCCCGAGAACGTCAGCCGATGCATTCCGGCGACCTTCACGATGGCCCCCTCCGGCGCCAGATTGCCTTTCAGACCCACGACACCACCCGTCTTCAACAGCGGCTTGTTTGCCGGCAGGATCACGTCCTGACCCGCGTTCCACTGCACGCTCTTGAGGTTCTCGGCGATGGTGCGGCCGGTGACGGTCATGCAGTCGCCGTGCAAGAACCCGTGCTCGAGCAGCGTCTTCATCAGCTGCGGGACACCGCCAGCTTCAAACATATCCTTGGCGACATAACGGCCGCCCGGTTTCAAATCGGCGATATATGGTGTCCTTTTAAAGACGTCCGCGACGTCGAAAAGCGTGAATTCGATGCCGCATTCGTGAGCGATTGCAGGCAGATGCAACGCCGCATTGGTCGACCCACCGGAGGCCGCCACCACGGCGGCGGCGTTTTCCAGCGCCTTTTTCGTCACAATGTCGCGCGGCCGGATGCCGTCGACGATGAGCTGCATGATCTGCTCGCCGGCGGTCATGCAGAACGCATCCCGGATCTCGTAGGGCGCCGGCGCGCCGGCCGAATAGGGCAGCGCCAGGCCGATGGCCTCGGACACCGTCGCCATCGTGTTGGCGGTGAACTGCGCGCCGCAGGCGCCCGCCGACGGGCAGGCATGCCGCTCCAGGTCGTCGAGATCAGCGGACGACATTTCGCCGACCGAGTGCTTGCCGACCGCCTCGAACACGTCCTGCACCGTGACCGGCTGCCCCTTGAAGGTGCCGGGCAGGATCGACCCGCCGTAGATGAAGATCGAGGGCACGTTCAGCCGGCACATCGCCATCATCATGCCGGGCAGCGACTTGTCGCAGCCGGCAAGGCCGATCAGCGCGTCGTAGCTGTGGCCGCGGATCGTCAACTCGACCGAATCCGCAATGGCCTCACGCGAGGGCAGCGACGACTTCATGCCCTCGTGACCCATCGCGAGGCCGTCGGTGACGGTAATGGTGCAGAACTCACGCGGGGTGCCGCCGGCCGCGGCAACGCCCTTCTTGGCGGCCTGGGCCTGGCGCATCAGCGAGATGTTGCAGGGCGCGGCCTCGTTCCAGCAGGAGGCGACACCGACGAACGGCTGGTGAATCTGGGCCGTGGTCAGGCCCATCGCGTAATAATACGAACGGTGCGGCGCGCGCTCGGGCCCTTCGGTCACATGGCGGCTTGGCAGCTTGGCTTTGAGATTGTTCTTGGCATCCATCGACGTATCAGGCCCCCCGGCCCGCCCGCCGCACTGTCCCCCTATGGGATGGCCCCTTGGGATCTTGCTTGCGGTTTTCTGTTGTTGCGACCGACCGCTATTCGATCCGGTCGAAAACCGGAAATGCCACAACGGCTTGAAGCAAAGGTTGATGTCCGCAAAGGGTATGGCCAAATCGCGGCGTTGCGGCAGCATTTGAATGGGTGCAATCTAAAAGTTCCGTTGCTGTTGCCATCGGGCAACAGATAGACCGCACTGCAACATCAGCCATGCCCAAAACTTTGCTGCGCCGCCGCTTCTTCGACCGGAGCGTTCACGATGTCGCGCCGGAATTGATCGGGGCGACGCTGTTGATCGACGGCGTCGGCGGCCGCATCGTCGAGGTCGAGGCCTATCACCACACCGAGCCGGCCGCGCACAGCTACGTCGGGCCAACCGCGCGCAACGCGGTGATGTTCGGGCCGCCCGGCCACGCTTATGTCTACCGTTCCTATGGCATCCATTGGTGTCTTAATTTTGTTTGTGAGCCAAACGGCTCGGCCGGCGCGGTGCTGATCCGCGCCATCGAGCCGCTGGAGGGCCTCGCCACGATGCGCCGCCGGCGGGGGCTTGCCGACGAGCGGCTGCTCTGCTCCGGCCCCGGCCGCGTCGGGCAAGCGCTGGCGGTGACGCGGGATAAGCTGAACGGCCTCGCGCTCGACGAGCCGCCGTTCGCGGTCTATGCCCGCGAGGAGATACCCGAGATCGCCACCGGCGTGCGCATCGGCATCACCAAGGCGGCCGACCTGCCCTGGCGCTACGGCCTCAAGGGCTCGCGATTCCTGAGCAAGCCCTTTCGCTAGAGCACGGTCCCAAAAACCAGCCTCGAGTCCGATCCAACGCAGTGGGATCGGACTCGAGCCGCCGAGGCCCGCTCCAGGGCCGCAGGACCGTCATTCCACCTTGGTGCCGGTATCGGCGATCACCCTGCCCCACTTCTCGGAATCCGCGCGCATGACGCCCGTCATCTCGGCCGGCGTGTTGCCCACCACCTCCATGCCGCGCGTGCCCATCGTAGAGACGAACCGCGGATCGGCCGCTATCTTGCGGGCCGCCGCCGAAAGCCGGTCGAGGATGGGCTGCGGCGTCTTCGCCGGCGCGAGTGCGCCGTACCAGGAACTGACCTCGTAATCCGGAACGCCAGCCTCAGCCATCGTCGGCACATCGGGCAGCAGCGGCGCCCGCTTGGATGCGGCGACCGCCAGCACCCGCAGACGGCCACCGTCCATCTGGGCCTTGGCGCCCGGCACGCCGATCAAGATCATCTCGACGCGCCCTCCCATCAGGTCAGCCATCGCTCCGGTGTTGCCGCGATAGGGAACGTGAACGATGTCCGTCTTGGTCTTGGCTTTGAACAACTCAAGGCCGATGTGGAGCTGGGTGCCGAGACCGGTCGAGGCATAGTTCAATTTGCCGGGATTCTTCTTGGCTTCGTCGATCACATCCTTCACGGAGCGGAACGGCGACTGCGCGTTCACCGTCAGCACCATGTCCATCCGCGTCATGGTGCTGATCGGAGAGAGATCGCGGAACGGATTGACCGCCATGTTTTTGTAGAGGTGCGGATTGACGGTCAGCGTGCTGTCGTTGGTGAACAGCAGCGTCTGCCCATCGGGCTTGGCGCGCGCCACCTGGCTGACCGCGAGGTTGCCGTTTCCGGTCGGCTGGTTCTCGATGATGACCGGCTGGCCAAGCTCCTCGGACAGGCGCTCGGCGAAGGCGCGTGCAACGAAGTCGCCGCTGCCGCCGGCCGCGGTGGTCACCACGAGCTGAACGGGCCCCGGCGGATAAGTTTGGGCGCCCGCGGACGAAACCGCCGCGGCACCGACGGTGAGAGTAAGGGCAAAGCAGAGAGAACGAACGGCATCAAGGCGCAGTCTTGACATGTCGGAACTCCTCAGTTGCTTGCGTAGGAAACTGTCCTTTCGGAAAATTCGCCCGCCGATGAGTCAGGCGAAATGCCGGCGTCTCGTGAACGCGGCAAATGCAGCACGCCCTCTTGTCAGGGCAGTTCGTCGAGCAGCCGCCCGTAGCCCGGAAGGGTTTCGCGGATCGCCAGACGCTTGTGGATCGTCCAAGCGTGGCACACATTGGCATGGACCACCGGCACTTGGAGATCGCGCTCGAGCATGGCGACGACCCGAGCGGTCTGCCAGCCGCCGCCGTGGATATAGATGCCGTCGGCGTTGCGGTGCCGCAGCCATTGCTTCTTGACGTGCGCGTACACCGTCTCGACGGTGATCTGCCCGCTCTCGTGGAACGGCACCTCGATCGGCTCCATCGACAGTGCGTTGATGCCGAGCTGCCCAAGGTAATCCAGAACGATGTCGGTCTGCAGCCGCGAATAGCTTGCCCCGACGAAGTTGCGGATGTTCAGCGCGCGCATCGCGGCCACATGCATCTGCGGTTCGGTGACGATTGGAATGCCGAACCGCTTTTCCCAATCGCGCACGAGCCGCTCCACACCATCCGGTCCGAGCAGCATGAACGGCGGCGTGCCCGACAACAGGATGAGATCGACCTTCTGCTCGGCGAGGTCGGCGGCGTAACCTTCGTATTGAGGGATGGCCTGCTGAAATTCCTCGCGGGTGCCGGCCCGGAAATTGACCATGAAGGGCAGCATGCCGATGCCCTCCGGCAACATCCTGATGATCTCTTCAGTCGCGCCGGGACGCCGCGTCGGCCGTACCATGCCGACGACGCCACGCCACATCGTAAAGCTCATGATTTCTCCGCCACCCCTTCGTCCACAGAAGTAAACACACAGGCAAAAAAGCCCGCAACCAACGACAGGGTGTAGAGGGCGACGAGGGCTCAGTCCTTCTTGCGTGCGGCGTGGCGGTCCTTCACATCGTTAAACACGATGCCCGGCGCGCGCTCCTTGGTGTAGCCCAGGTAGAATTCGTTGCGCGCGAGATAGACCGGATCGCCGTCGAGGTCGTCGGCGATGCTGAGTCCGTTTTCGGAGACGAACTTGGCCAGCACCTTGGGGTCCTCGGCGGAAACCCATCGCGCCAGTGCGAACTCGGCCGTGTCCCACAGCACCTCAAGGCCGTATTCGTCCTTGAGCCGTACGCGGAGCACGTCGAGCTGCAACGGGCCGACGACGCCGACCAGCGCCGGCGAGCCGTCCTGCGGGCGGAAAACCTGCACCACCCCCTCCTCGGCAAGCTGCTGCAGCGCCTCCTTCAGCTTCTTGGCCTTCATGGCGTCCGGCAGCCGGACCCGGCGCAGGATTTCGGGCGCGAAGTTCGGTACGCCGAGGAAGTTGATGTCCTCGCCCTCGGTCAGCGTGTCGCCGATGGAGATCGCGCCGTGGTTCGGGATGCCGACCACGTCACCGGCGTAGGCCTCGTCGGCGACCGACCGATCCTGGGCAAAAAAGAACTGCGGCGCGTTGAGCGAGATCGACTTGCCGGTGCGCACCTGACGCACCTTCATGCCGCGGGTGAGCTTGCCTGAGCACAGGCGCGCGAAAGCGATGCGGTCGCGATGGTTCGGATCCATGTTCGCCTGGATCTTGAACACGAAGGCCGACATGGCTCGCTCGTCCGCCTCAACCGTCCGCTTGTCCGCCTTCTGCGCACGGGGCGACGGCGCAATGCGGCCGATGGCATCGAGCAGATCGCCGACGCCGAAGTTCTTCAACGCCGAGCCGAAGAACACCGGGCTCAGGTGGCCTTCGCGGAAGCTGTCGAGGTCGAACGGCTTGCAGGCCTCGCGCACCAATTCCAATTCGCCCGAGATGGCGCCGGCGTCGAGGTTGGCGTTCAGCGCCGCCACCTCCTCGATGCTCATCTCGCGCAGCGTGCCGGCCTTGCCGGCGTCGCCCTCCACCAGCCGCACGCCACCGCCCTCAACCGCGATGGTGCCGACAAAGTCGCGGCCGCGGCCGACCGGCCAGTTCGCCGGCGTGGTGTCGAGCGCGAGCGTCTTCTCGATCTCGTCGAGCAGGTCGAACGGATCGCGGCTCTCGCGGTCCATCTTGTTGATGAAGGTGACGATGGGGATGTCGCGGAGCCGGCAGACCTCGAACAGCTTGCGGGTGCGCGCTTCGATGCCCTTGGCGGCATCGATCACCATCACCGCCGAGTCGACGGCTGTCAGCGTCCGGTAGGTGTCCTCGGAAAAGTCCTCGTGGCCCGGCGTGTCGAGCAGGTTGAAAACCCGGTCGTCGTACTCGAACGTCATCACGGACGTGACGACGGAGATGCCGCGCTCCTTCTCGATCGCCATCCAGTCGGACTGGGTGGTGCGGTGGTTGCGCTTGGCCTTGACCTGCCCCGCAAGCTGGATCGCGCCGCCGAACAGCAACAGCTTCTCGGTCAGCGTGGTCTTGCCGGCGTCGGGGTGGGAAATGATGGCGAAGGTGCGCCGCCGCTCGATCTCGGCGGCGAGCGGCGAGCGGTTGTGGCCGGCGCCGGCGGCTCCGATCGGTGCGTTCATGCGGCCTATTTACAGGCTTAAGGCTTCAATTCAAGGCGGACGGCGCTTTCCTCTTACGGAAGCCGGAAAGCCGGGTCGAATCCCAGCTCGCGCTTGGCCTTCTCCACCGAGAATTCGCCGTCGTCCTCGGCGACATTGTAGATGCCGGGCGCGCCACGGGTGAGGGCAAGCAGCGCGGCCTGGGCGGCCGCGCCCGTCGTCAGCGGCCCCGGACCGCCGGGCTTATCGAACCAGGTGCCCGGTCCGTAGAGGCGGCCGTAGCGCAGGACCACGCCTGCTATGCCCGGCGTGTTGAGCACGGCCTCCTCGAGCGCCACGACGCCGGCGATGGAGGTGCGCTGCGCCTCGCTCGAATCGAGAGGATCGCCCTCCTGGTAAGGCTTGCGGCCGGGCGCATAGACGAAAGCGATGCTCTGCGCCACCACGCGGCGCACGCCGGAAGCCTTCGCCGCCGCCATCAGGTTGCGCGTGCCTTCGATCCGCAGGCGCGAATTTCTCTCGCTCATGGCGGCGCGCTGGTTCGGGTCGATGACGTCGGGCAAATCGGTCAGTTGGTGAATGACCACTTCCGGCTTGGCGGCGGCCACCGCTTGCTTGAGCGCGTCCGCGTTAAACACATCGACCACGGCCGCGCGCGCGCCGAGCGCCTCGATGGTCGCGGCCTTTGCTTGCGAGCGCGTGGTACCGGTGACGCCGTGGCCCGCCGCGCGCAACAGCTTCAGCAATGGAATCCCGATCACACCGGTTGCCCCGGCAACAACGACGTTCATGGCGGCACCTCTTTCTTTACCGGCAATAGAACTTCAGCGGCGATAGAAAAACCTCTCCGCCGTCATTCCGGGGCGCGCTGAAAGCGCGAACCCGGAATCCAGATCAAACTCCGAAACCGCCTCTGGATTCCGGCTCGCCGCTTCGCGGCGCCCGCAATGACATCAAACCGCGCTTTTCAGCCGCTCCAAGGCTTCCACGATCTTGGCGCGGCGGACCTGCGCCTCCTCGCGCTTCTCGCGCTCGCCCTCGACCACGTCCTCGGGCGCGCGGGCGATGAAGTCGGCATTGCCGAGCTTGGCGTCGACGCGCTTGATGTCGGCATCGGCCTTCTGCATTTCCTTGTTGAGGCGCGCGCGCTCGGCGTCGAGGTCGATCACGCCCTTGAGCGGGAGAGCCGCGACCTCGCCGCGCACGAGGAGCTGCACCGAGCCCTGCGGCGGCGCATCGGCAAACGTCATCTCGGAGACGCGCGCCAGCCGCTTGACGAACTCCGCCCATCGCTCCGCGCGCGCCCGGCTTTCGGCGTTCGGCGACACCAGCACCAGCGGAATCGGCGCGGTGATGTTCATCTCCGCACGCATGGAACGCACCGCCGTGACAAGATCGACCAGCCAGCCGATCTCGGCCTCCGCCGGCGCGTTCTCCAGTCCCTCGTGCACCGGCCACGCGCCGAGCACGAGCATGGAGTCGCGCTTGGGGCCCTGCTCGGCCGTCACGCGCCACAGCTCCTCCGTGACGAACGGCATGAACGGATGCAGGAGCTTGAGGATTTCATCCAGCGCCCAGGCGGCGGTCGCCCGCGTCTCGTCCTTGGCCGCGCCGTCGGGCCCGGTGAGGAGCGGCTTGGACAGCTCGACATACCAATCGCAATAGACGTTCCACACGAAGCGATAGGCCGCCGCCGCCGCGTCGTTGAAGCGGTAGCTCTCGATCGCCTCGGTGATCTCGCGCGTGGCCTTTTCCGTCTCGTGGGCGATCCAGCGGTTGAGCGTCTCCTTGACGCGCTTCGGATCGAAGCCCGCGACGCGGCCCGCGCCGTTGAATTCGACGAAGCGCGCGGCGTTCCAGAGCTTGGTCGCGAAGTTGCGGTTCGTCTCCACATGCTGAGGGCTGAGCTTGATGTCGTGGCCCTGCGCGGCCGCGCGCGCCAGCGTGAAGCGCAGCGCGTCGGCGCCGTAGTCGTCGATGATGCCGAGCGGGTCGATGACGTTGCCCTTCGACTTCGACATCTTCGCCCCCTTCTCGTCGCGGACGAGACGGTGGATGTAGACGTCGCGGAACGGCACCTCCCCCTGGAAATGCAGGCCCATCATCATCATGCGGGCAACCCAGAAGAAGATGATGTCGAAGCCGGTGACCAGCGCCGAGGTCGGATAGAAACGTTTGACCTCCTTCCTTTCGTCCGGCCAGCCGAGCGTCGAGAACGGCCACAGCGCCGACGAGAACCAGGTGTCGAGCACGTCCTCGTCGCGGATCAGGAACGGTTCGCGCTTATCGGGATCGCGCGCCATGTCACGCGCCTGGTGGTGACGGAGCGCGCCGGTTTCCTCGTAGTAAGCCAGCGCACGGGAAACCGCCTCCTCCTCCGTTTCGGCAACGAACACCTTGCCGTCCGGCCCGTACCACGCCGGAATCTGATGGCCCCACCAGAGCTGGCGCGAAATACACCACGGCTGGATGTTCTCCATCCACTCGAAATAGGTCTTGTCCCAGTTCTTCGGAACGAAGTTGGTCCGCCCCTCGCGCACCGCCGCGATAGCCTGCACCGCCAGCGCCTTGGCGTTGACGTACCACTGGTCGGTGAGGAACGGCTCGATCACGACGCCCGAGCGGTCGCCGTGCGGCACCATGTGCGTGTGCGGCTCGATCTTGTCCATCAGGCCCGCATCTTCCAGCCGTTCGATGACGATCTTGCGCGCCTTGAAGCGCTCGACGCCGTGAAGCGTGAACGTCTCGGCAAGCTCGGTCGATTTCGGCAGGCCGTCGCCGAAGGCTTCGTTGTCCCGAAGCGCCATCTTGCCTTCGATGTCGAGCACGTTGATCTGCGGCAGGCCGTGCCGCTTGCCGACCTCGAAGTCGTTGAAGTCGTGCGCCGGCGTGATCTTCACCGCGCCAGTGCCCTTCTCCGGGTCGGCGTAGTCGTCGCCGACGATAGGAATGCGGCGGCCGACCAGCGGCAGGATCGCGGTCTTGCCGATCAGGTGCTTCAGCCTCTCGTTCTCGGGATGAACCGCAACGGCCACGTCGCCCAGCATCGTCTCCGGCCGGGTCGTCGCGACGATGATGAATTCGTCGGAGCCTTCGATGGGATATTTGATGTGCCAGAGGTGGCCCTTGACCTCGATCTGCTGCACCTCGAGATCGGAAATCGCGGTCAGCAGCTTCGGATCCCAATTGACCAGCCGCTTGTCCTTATAGATGAGCCCTTCGTTGTAGAGCGTGACGAACACCTTGCGCACGGCGCGCGACAGGCCCTCGTCCATCGTGAAACGCTCGCGCGTCCAGTCGCAGGAGGCACCGAGGCGCTTCAACTGCTTGACGATGGTGCCGCCGGACTCCGCCTTCCACGCCCACACGCGCTCGAGGAATTTCTCCCGGCCCATGTCGCGGCGGCCGGGCTCCTGGCGCTCCATCAACTGCCGCTCGACCACCATCTGCGTGGCGATGCCCGCGTGGTCCGTGCCCGGCTGCCACAGCACATCCTTGCCGCGCATGCGCTCGAACCGCACCAGGATGTCCTGCAAGGTGTTGTTGAGCGCGTGACCCATGTGCAGCGAGCCCGTCACGTTGGGCGGCGGAATCACAATGCTGTAGGGCTCCGCACCCGCGCGCTCGGGGCGGCCGGCGCGAAATGCGCCCGCCTCTTCCCACGCGGCATAGATGCGGCCTTCGACCTCGGACGGCTGGTAGGTTTTTTCGATCATCGCTGATGGCTTTGGTTCCAGTGCCGGGGTACAAAGCGCGCCACCCCCGATGCTGTCAACGCCGCCCCCTTCGCCCGCCCCACCGCGCCCGCCGCAACCTGGTTCGGGCCGCTCCGGCTCTGCCATGCACGCGATCTGGGCGCTCGCGCTCGCAAGCTTCGCCAGCCAGGCGATGGTGCGTGCCGGGGACACGCTGCTGCCGCAGATCGCCGCCGATTTCGGAGTGACGGTCGGCGTCGCCGCCATCGTCATCACCGCCTATGCGGCGACCCACGGTTCCATGCAGTTCGTCAGCGGACCCGTCGCCGACCGCTTCGGCAAGTACCGTACGGTGGCGCTCGCCTGTGCGCTGTCGTCGGTGACGGTGGCGCTGTGCGGGTTGGCAAGCTCGCTCGGCAACCTGACGCTGGCGCGGCTTGCCTCTGGCGCGACGGCGGCGTGGATTCTGCCGATCGGCCTTGCCTACATCGGCGACGTGGTGCCCTACGACCGGCGCCAGCAGGTGCTCGGCCAGTTCCTCGCCGGTCAGGTTCTAGGCCAGATGTTCGGCCAAGCCGCCGGCGGCATCGTCGGCGATTACTTCGGCTGGCGCATGATGTTCTTCCTGCTCGCCGGCATGCTGGCGCTGGCGGCGCTGGCGTGCGGCCACCAACTCGCCACCAACCCCGCAACCGGCGACGACCGCGGCAAGGCGGCAAGCGGCGGCCTGATCGCAAGCTACAAGGCGGTGCTGACCAACCGCTGGGCGGTGTTCCTGATGGTAATGGGCGGCCTTGAAGGCGCGCTGTTCCAGGGGATCTTTCCTTATGTCAGCGCCGACCTGCACCTGCGCTTCGGCTTGAGCTTTTCTGCCATCGGGGTCGTCATCGGCATCTTCGCCGCGGGCGGACTGCTCTACGCCGCAACGGTGCGGGCACTGATGCGCCGGCTCGGCCAAACCGGCATCGCCCGAATCGGCGGCATGCTGATGGGCCTGGCGTTCCTGGTGCTCATGATCGAGCCGGTCTGGTACTTCGCGCCGCTTGCGACACTCACCGTCGGCTTTGGTTTCTTCATGCTGCACAACACGCTGCAAACCGAAGCCACCCAGATGGCGCCCGCCGCACGCGGCACCGGCGTCGCCCTGTTCGCGTCGGTTTATTTTCTCGGACAAACCGTAGGCGTAGCCCTCGCCGCCCCGATCATGGACCGCTACGGCGCGCCGCCGCTGTTTGCGATCTCGGCCGTGGCGCTGCCGGCGTTGGCTTTCTGGTTCACGGCAAGGCTGAAGCGGCGCACGCAGGGAAAGCGCGCCGCATAGGCGCAGCGCGCCTCTCAAAAAACGATTCTGAAACGATGCGTGAAGCCGGAGAACCGGCGCGCTTATCCGCGCCCGCGCGACACGCGCTCGATCTCGGCCTTGACAATGCGCTCGACCAGGGTCGGCAGATTGTCGTCGAGCCACGACTTCAACATCGGCCGCAGCATTTCCCGCACCAAGTCCTCCAGGGTGCGGGCATTTTGCACCAGGACGGTCTGCGCCAGCGAGTTGAACGCCGAATCCACCGCGGCCGAGGTCGAAGGCGACATCAGCGGACGGTCGAACGCGGGCGACGGCGACGATGCAGGCGGCGACGCGGCGCGCTTGGGCTCGGCGGCGGCACGCGGCTCCTGCGGCATCGGGGCGTCGGTAAACACCACGTCGTTCTGCCCGTCGATGGTTCGGAACGTCGGTGTCTCGGCATCCGCCGGCGCCGCCATCTGCTCGGTCAGGTCGAGGACATCCTGCGGATCGCCTCGCTCGCCGCCACGCGGCAGCGTATCGAGCTTCGCCAGCATGGCATCGACGCCGGTTTGCTCTTGAGATGACGGCCGAGGTGCTGCTGGCGGCGGAACGGGCCGCGGTGCGGTCGGCTGCGGCGCGGAAGCGGCCGGCGTCGCCGGTTCCGCCGGCTTCGCGCCCGGCTTGGTGTTGTCATCGTCAGCGATGATGCGCCGGATGGAGGCAAGAATCTCTTCCATCGATGGCTCTTGCACCTTTGCAGGTTGCCCCATCGCCACGTTCTCCGCCTTCGCTGCAGTACAGGTCGGATTCCGGCCACATACCGCGAATCATGCCGCACCTCTGATATTTAGTCGGATTACCGCAACGATGTCACGGTGGGACCCGGCCGCTGCGTGGGTTTGCGGTGGATACACGGGCCTCGAAGCACGAATCGCGCCATGGGTCGCGCCACGAGCGCCATGAGTCGTGCCTTGGGTCGCTCCCTGGGAGCGCGCCATTGCGATCGCTTCGCGCGATCAACTTTTTTACGATCGGCTCTCGCGATCAGCTCTCGCCGTCATTTGCCGTCGGGCGTGCGCAAGCCGAACCAGGTGTCGCGCACCTGGTGATAATGCACCGTCGGATCGTAGACCGGCACGTCGAGCCGAAGCACCTGCGGCGACAGCCCGCCGACCGCGGCCAGCAGCGCATAAGAAGCCACCACGCGGTCACGCTGCGCGGTCACCAGCGATACGCGCGCATTGACCAGTTCCTGCTGCGCGTTCAAGACGTCGAGCGTGGTGCGCTGGCCGACTCGGGCCTCCTCACGCACGCCGTTGAGCGCGATCTCCGCCGAGGTGACCTGCGATTGCGTCGCCTGGATCTGCGCCTTCGCCGCTTCGAGCTGCCCCCAGGACTGCACCAGCGTCTGCTGCGCCTGGTCGCGCGCGGTGTCGAGGTCGATGCGCCGCTGACTCAGCGTTTCCTTGGCTTGACGAATGGTCGCGTATTCGGACCCGCCCTGATAGACCGGCACCGACAATTGGCCGGCGACGGAGGCGGAAAAGTTCTCCAGAGCCGAAAGCGACGACGTCGAGCCGTAATTCTTTTGCACGTTGCCGACGATGCTCATCGTCGGATAGAGCGCGCTTTCCGCGATCTTCACCTGGAACACGGCCGCATCGACGTTGAACATCGCGGTGGTCACCGAGGGATGCCGCGCCCGCGCCTGGGCGATGGCCTGCGGCAGCGATTGCGGCGACAACCGGTCGACCGGGCTTGCCGGCGCAAGCCGGCCCGGCTCGGTGCCGATCACCTGCCGATAGGTGGCGCGCGAGGCGGTGTAGTTCGACTCCGCCGACAACATCGTGGCGCGTGCCGCGGCAAGCCGCGATTCCGCCTGCGCCACGTCGGTGCGCGTGACCTCGCCGACATTGAAGCGGTCGCGCGTCTGCCGAAGCTGTTCCTGCAACACCTCGACGTTGCGGCGCTGCAGATCGAGGATGGCGGCATCGCGGATCAGATTCATATAGGCCGTGGCCGCCGACAGCAGGATAGTCTGCTCGGCGAGCCGCAGGTTCTCGCGGGCCGCCGACACCAATTGCTCGGCCTGCCGTGTCCGGCTGGCGGTTCCGTGCCCGTTCAGGATCGTCTGCGAGATCGTGCCGCCGTAGGACTGCACCGCGTTCGCGCCCCGCGTGTTGGCATAGACCGGGAACCCCGCCGGAGTCGTTCCCTTGTTCAATGTGTCGAGATATTGCTCGCCGATGCTGGCCGACAGGCTGATGCGCGGGCGGTAGCCCGACAGCGCCTGCGGCACGCCTTCGTCGGTCGCGCGCACCGCCGCGCGCTGCGCGTTGAGCTGCGGATTGTTCTGGTAGGCCTGCGACAGCGCGCCCCGGAGCGTATCCGCGCCGGCCGGTGCCGGGGCGAGCGCCAGAATTGCCCCCAAGGCCGAGGCCAAAACAGCGGCGCATGGACGCGCAACGCCGATGCCCGTACCCGAGGTCGCGCCCGACTTAACGCCCCGATCGCGCACGTTCACGTTCCCCCGTACGAACATACGCCCGATGTGCTGATGCAATGCGGAATCCCGACATCCCATAACCAGTGTAAGTGGTTAGCGGCCGAATGGGAACACCCGTTGCCCGCGGCCATACACAGAAACATCGGTTGGGGCGAACGTGCAGGGCCGAAAACCTGAATGCGTCCCGACGGTTCCCGCCCGCCTGTGGCACGGCCGCAACGCACCGTCCAATCCGTTGAGGCACGCCTGGCGTTGGCCGCTGGCGTTGGCCCCGCGGCACTCCGGCGCCGACCCCGCCCGACCCTCCGGGGCTATTCTCAGAACACAAAGGTCGGGGCTTCGGCAAAGCCCGGCAGGGGCGCCGCGACCGCGTCAAACACCGCGCGGCCGCTGACATCTCGGCCGGTGCGAAGATAGATCATGGCCCGCCCGGCGGGGCCGCGCTGTAGCACGCAGACCAGCCGGCCACCGTTCTTGAGCTGATCCGTGAGCCCGTCCGGAATCACCTCGACCGCCCCCTCGATCACGATCACGTCGTAGGGGCCCTCGCCGGCGAGGCCGCGCGTCAGCGGGCCAGTCATGATCTTGGCGTTCGCCACCCCCGTTTTGGCCAGCGCCTCTGTGGCGAATCGGGCAAGCGCCGGTTCCTCCTCGAGCCCCACCACCGAACCGGCCAGCCGCGACAGCACGGCGGTGGAATAGCCTGTGGCGCAGCCGACATCGAGCACATGGTCGCCCTCGCCGATCGCCGCGGCCTGGATCAGCTTGGCCAGCACCATCGGCTTGAGCATGCGGCGCGCGCCGGCAGCCGGCTCGCTCACCCTCACATCGAGATCGAGATAGGCGAGTTGCGCCTTATCCTCGGGCAGGAAACGCTCCCGCGGCAAATCCAGCATAGCGGCGAGAAGACGAGGATCGGTGACATCGGCCGTATGGACTTGGCCGTCCACCATCATGCGGCGCGCGGCGGCAAAGTCGATCATGCGGTGCCCTTGGAAAGAGTGGCTCCCCGGGCCGGATTCGAACCAGCGACCAACCGGTTAACAGCCGGTTGCTCTACCGCTGAGCTACCGGGGAACGGTGCCATGCGTCGATAGCGCAGGCCCTATAACAAATGCATCACGCCGATGCAAAGCACCAAAACAAGCGTCGTTAAGATGGGGTGGTCCGCAATGGTCCGCGGCGGTGCGGATTCAGCCGACAAACAAGGCGGCTAAAACTGTTGGAGGCCACGCCCGGAATTGAACCGGGGTACGCGGATTTGCAGTCCGCTGCGTCACCACTCCGCCACGTGGCCGTCCAGCCCCTCGCTATATAGGAGCGTCCCGCCGCCGACAACACAGGCGCAACAACGCAGGCACAAGCGTCACGGATCACGGCGTCCGACCGGATTCTCCTCGCCTACTCCGGTTGGCGTCAGCGATAGCCGAAACAGCGCAGGATGCCTTTGATGACGCGGGGCGTGCGCAACACCTCGAAGCCGATCGCACACACCGGAAGCAGGCCGGCCACCGCGATCACCACCCCGCGAATCTCGAGGTGCGGCCCGCCGAACGTGCCCGGCACGATCAACACCAGGGACGACAGCACCAGCGACAGAAACGTGGAGACGAAAAGACGCTCCCAGAAGCTCTCGTTACGGGCCGGCAGCATGCCGGCAAAAATATAGATCGAGCCACAGCCAAACGCGCCCAGCAGCGCCAGCACCCCGACGCGGATATCCAGCGCCAGCAGGGCTGCGAGCACAAGGCCGAAAAGTCCAAACAAGACGTCCTGCAAGCGCGGCATCCGCCTATCATCCCCAGGGAATTGCCCGAAAACAATCCGGCCCCTTGAAGCGGCCCGGCTGCCCGCCCAGGCGCAGCCTGCGGCCGGTACTGCCCTCCCCCGTCACGGCCCTCCACCCAAGGCCTGAGCGGTCAGGCCTTGAAAACGCCACGCCAACCTGTCATTTACGCCGCGTTGGAACATCGGCCTGATTCCTCGGGCCGCTTCCGGGCCGCGTGAAGGACGATCCGGCGTTGATTTTGCGCCGGATTCTCAGCCCCGTTCTCCGACTTTTCGTTTCGCCGACAGCCCTGTCCACGCGGGATGTCTTGATCCCCGCGCGCACGCCCGCACTCCCGAGAGGAGGCGGCCGACGCCATAGAAAGACGTTTGTTTGACCCAATTTACCGATTTCGGCCTCGCAGAGCCGATCCTTCGTGCCCTTTCCGAAGAGAACTACGTCACCCCCACTCCCATCCAAGCCCAGACCATCCCTCTCCTGTTGGAGAAGCGCGACGTTATCGGCATCGCCCAGACCGGCACCGGTAAGACCGCGGCCTTCGCCCTTCCGATCCTCAACCACATCGCCGTCAATCGGGTTCGGCCTCAGCCCAAGACCTGCCGGGCGCTGGTGTTGAGCCCCACGCGCGAGCTCTCGGGCCAGATCCTCGACAGCTTCCGCGCCTACGGCAGGCACCTGCGCATCCACTCGGCGCTCGCCATCGGCGGTGTGTCGATGGGCGGGCAGGTTCGTTCGCTGCTCAATGGCGTCGACGTGCTGGTGGCAACGCCCGGACGTCTGCTCGATCTCGTGCACAGCAACGCGCTGCGGCTGAACGGCGTCGAGACGTTTGTGCTCGACGAAGCCGACCGCATGCTCGACATGGGCTTCATCCACGACATCCGAAAGATCGTCGCCAAGCTGCCGAAAGAGCGGCAAACGCTGCTGTTTTCGGCGACCATGCCGACCGATATCGCCGAACTGGCGCGGCAGATGCTGAGGGATCCCGCCAAGGTGTCGGTGACGCCCGCCGCCACCACGGTGGAGCGGATCGCGCAGCGCATCGTCCACATCGACCGCGCCGGCAAGGCCAAGATGCTATCGGACATCCTGCGCCAGGAGCCGGTGGATCGGGTGCTGGTGTTCACCCGCACCAAGCACGGCGCCGACAAGGTGGTGCGCGGCCTCAACAAGGATGGCTTCACCGCCGAGGCAATCCACGGCAACAAATCGCAGAACCAGCGCCAGCGCGTGCTCGATAACTTCCGCAGCGGCCGCGTGCGCACGCTGGTGGCGACCGATATCGCCGCGCGCGGCATCGACGTCGAGGGCGTGAGCCACGTCATCAACTTCGACTTGCCGAACATCCCGGAAAGCTACGTCCACCGCATCGGCCGCACTGCACGCGCTGGTACCGAGGGCGTCGCCATCTCGCTCTGCTCGCACGACGAGCTGCCGTTCCTTCGCGACATCGAGAAGCTGATCCGCATGGCGATCCCCGCCACGGGCCAGGTGTCTCGTCCGGCGCAACGGACCCAGCCGCAGCAGGCGCGCAACGGCCGCCCGCAGAACGGCCAGCATCGCAACGGCGGAAACCGCAACGGGCAAAGCCGCAACAACGGACATGCCCGTAGCGAACACACCCGCAACGGCGAGAGCCGCAACGCAAACGGCGCGGCGCGTTCCGAACGCCCCGCGCAGCGCCCGCAGAATTCCAACGCGAAGCACAATCCACAGCACCGTCAACAGCGTCAGGATCAGCGTCACGCCCCGCATGATCGGCGACCGGCCGCAGCGCCGGCCGGCGAGGTCGGCAACGACATCGCCCGCGTCGCCTTCATGCAGCCGCGCTGAGCCGCGCCGGAGAAAGGACAGTCTATGGCCAAGGAAGAGTTGCTCGAATTCGATGGCGTGGTGACGGAAGAGCTGCCGGACGGCAACTTCCGTGTGAAGCTCGACAACGAACACGAGATCCTCGCCTACACCGCCGGCAAGATGCGGAAATTCCGCATCCGCACCGGCGTTGGCGACCGCGTCATCGTCGAGATGTCGCCCTACGATCTGGCGCGCGGGCGCATCACCTTCCGCCACAAGTCGGCGCAGCCCACCACCGCCGCGACCGGCCAGCGCCGCGCCCTGTGGCGCAAGCGCGGATAACGCTCCCACCCTGCAACGGCATCCCGGACCCATCGAAGATGCGGTCCGGAGTCCGGATACCGTCGCCGTCAGGCTGCTGAAAACTCCCCATCGTCATTCCGGACGCCGCGCAAGCGGCGCTCTGGAATCCGGATACCAATTCTGAGTTCGTTTCTGGATTCCGGGTCCGCGCTATTGCACGTCCCGGAATGACCGGAGCTTACCGCACGCATCAAACGCACGCGGAAAACACACGACGCGTCCCGAAATGCGGCTTGCGCAATCGACCCGTCACGCCGCCGTGCCGCCGCGATTCCAGCCGCGCGCGCCCTCGCCGTAGATGTCGAATCCGGCGTCCGTCACCACGACGGTATCCTCGAGCTTGACGAAACCGCGCTTGGGATGCGCGAGCGTCGTTTCGACCGAGATCACCATGCCTGCCTCAAGGGGGCGGTGCGCATCGTAATCGTCGTAGGGCACCGGCCCGGTGCTGGTCAGGCGCGGCGCCTCGTGGCTGACCAAGCCCATGCCGTGACCGAGGAAGTGCATGTTGTTGTGGTGCTTGGACTTCGCCAGCCGCGCCTCGGCCGCCGCATAAATCTCGCTGCCCATCGCACCGGCCTTGATCGGCTTCATCGAGGCGCGCTGCACCTCCTCGATATCGGCCAGCATGTCCACGAGTTCGGCGTCGGGCTCGCCGTGGATCGCCATGCGGCAGAGGTCGCCGATATAGCCGTGGTAGTTGCCGCCGGAATCGAGCGAGAGAATATCCCCCTCGCCCCACACCTGGTCGGACGGCGCGCGATTGAGATTCGTGCCCGCCGTAATGAGGCAATACTCGAACGTCAGCCCACGGCTCGTTTCCTCGCGGCGCAGCGCCTCGGTCAGCTCCGCCTTGGTCGCTCCGGGCTTGTGTTTGGCAATCACCGCCTGCATGGAGTCGATGACGGCTTCCGAGGCGATCTTGAGCTTCTTCAATTCTTCCGGCGACTTGATCGCGCGCAGCCGCTCCAGCACGAACAGCGCATCCTTCAACGGCGCTTCGGGAAACGCATCTTGCAACAGCTTGCCGGCATCGACAGGCAGGAACGACAGTTCCGCACCGATGCCACGCGTCGCAAGCCCAGCCTTTCGGATGTGCTCGATGGCCTTCTGCATCGCATCCATCGAGCCGGACGAATTGCACGCCGCAACCGGCGTCCAGAACGGGCGGTTCTCGCGCTGGAAGTTCTCCAGGCGATGGCCGAAGTAAGCCGCCTTGTCGGGCGCCCCCTTCACGTAGACGAACACCGGCAGATAACGGCTCACTCCCATCGCGTCCATGTAATCGAAGAAGAAGGCGCGATGACCGCCGAGCAGATATTGCACATTGTGCTTGGAGGTCGCGACCAGGACATCGAGCCCGGCATCCTCCATGAGTCGATCAAGACGCGCGGCGTCGAAGGGAATGGCGAGCGATGATTTCACGGGCGCGTTCATGAGGACCTCCCTGGCCGCGACGAGCTTGGTCTAACGTATTCGTTTTGACGCGTTTTCTCACGCGAGCCGGTATCGACCTTGCTCGAAAACACGCTGATGCAACAGCTTAACCCCGCGCGGCGTTCCGCGAAACGCTCCGTATCGACAGATCCGGCGGTGCGCGCCCCGGCTAATTGATCGACAGGTCGGCTTCGGCGGCGAGCTTCTTCCACGTCTCGTATTGCCGCGTCACCAGCGCCTTCATTTCCTCAGGAGACGTGGCCCGCGGATCGCCGCCCATCGCCTCGAGCTTGCTCTTGACCTCCGGCGCGGCGACCGCCTTGCGCATCTCCGCGTTGAGGCGATCGAGGATAGGCTTGGGCAGCTTCGCCGGCGCGGCCAGCCCCGTCCACGAAATCACCTCGAAGCCCGGCGCAACGGTTTCGTCCACCGTCGGCACGTCGGGGAAATCGCGCCAGCGCGTCTTGCCGGTGACGGCGAGCGCGCGGAATTCGCCGGACTTGATGCGCGCGCTGATTGGGCCGGTGGTCGCGGCGATGAAATCGACATCGCCGGTCAGCACGCCGGTAATGGCCGGCGCTTCGCCGCGATACGGCACATGCAGGAACTTGGTCTTGGTCTGGTTGCCGAGGAGCTCGACCGTGGTGTGCAGGATCGATCCCGCTCCGGCGGAGCCGTATTTCAATTCGCCGGGCTTGGCGCGCGCCTCATCCATCAACTGCTTGATGTTCTGGAAGCGTGAGTCTTTGCGCACGCAAATGATGAACGGATAGAAGCTTGCGACCGACACCCAGGTGAAGTCGTCCACGACCTTGTACTTCACACTCTTCGCCAGCGCGCCGTAGGCCGGATGCGCGCTCGGAACGACCAGGAGCGTGTAGCCATCCGGCTCGCTGCGCGCGACGCTTTCCGCCGCGAGCGCCCCGGCGAGGCCGGGCTTGGCCTCGACCACGATGGACTGGCCGAGTCCCTTCTCCATCTGGTGCGACAGCAGGCGGGCGATGATATCGACGTTGCCGCCCGGCGGAAAACCTTGCAGGACGTGGATCACCCGGTTCGGATAGCTCTGGTTCTGCGTCTGGCCTTGCGCCGGCACAGCGGCCAGCAGCGCGGCGGTTACGGCAACGGCCGGGATAAGCTTCTCCAACATGGCCAACCTCCCGATGCAGCCCTCTCGGCCGCGCGATAATTTCGCGCCGGTCCGGTTGCCTTTGTCAACGAGGCCGCACGCCTCACCGCTCGAGTCCGGTCCCGTCGTGCCGACTCCTCGCGTATCCTTGAATCAGCAGCGCCCCTGCACGGCCGTCATTCCGGGACGCGTGACAGGGGTCTTTTTCCACAGCCGCTAATCGAGAGAGATGTGGGCCTCCCGCGCAAGCCGGGTCCATGTGGCGAGTTGGCTTGCGACCAGCGCCCGCATCTCGTCCGGCGTGGTGGCACGCGCCTCGCCGCCCATCGCCTCGAGCTTGTCCTTGACGCCGGGGGTCGCGACCGCACGCCGCACTTCGGCATTGAGGCGGTCGAGCACCGGCTTGGACAAGCCGGCCGGCCCGGTGAGCCCGGTCCACGAAATCACCTCGAAGTCGGGGAAGCCCGCTTCGCGCACGGTCGGCACCATCATGAGGCCCGGCCAACGCTCGCGGCTTGTTACCGCGAGCCCGCGCAGTTCGCCGGAACGGATGCGGTCGCCGATCGGACCCGCTGTCGCTGCGAGGAAGTCGGTGTCGCCGGTGAGCAGGCCGGTGACGGAAGGCGCCTCGCCGCGATACGGCACATGCTGGAATTTCACCTTGGACATGTTGCCGAGCAGTTCGACCGTCATGTGCAGCGTCGAGCCGACGCCGGCCGAGCCATACGTCAGCACGCCAGGCTTGGCCCGCGCCTCGTCGATCAATTGCTTCAGCGTCTGGAAGCGCGAGTCTCTGCGGACGACGATCAGGAATGGATAGAAGGTGAAGGTCGAGATCCAGTCGAAGTCCTCGACCGCGCGATACTTCAGGTTCTTGGCGAGCGCCGCTTGCGTCGGATGCGTGCTCGGCAGCACGAGGAGCGTGTAGCCATCGGCTGGAGAACGCGCCACGGTTTCGGCGGCCAGCGCCCCCGCCTGTCCCGGCTTCGCCTCGACGACAATCGGCTGCCCGAGGCTTTTCGACATCTCGTTGCCGACCAGCCGCGCAATGATGTCCACGTTTCCGCCGGGCGGAAAGCCCTGCATGAATTTGACGACGCGGTTCGGGTAGTCTTGCGCATGAACGGTCGCCGCGGTCCCGATCACGAGTCCAAACAGCAGCGCAACCGCCGCCGCCCCCATCGCCCTCATCGTTCCCCCTTTTTCCAGGCTTGTTCCATCCAGCGCCGATGGGGCGATTTCGGGCCGCCCTCGTTTGATTGTCAATGCGCGGAACATTGCGCGTCCTCGCCGGTTGCCACCCAAGGTGAGCCCCGACCGACCACACGGAGGACGCGCATGAGAAAAAACCAGCACGCGCGCGCATCCATCAAGCGCCATCCCAAAACGCGCCGCAAAACGCAAGCCGCGGCCGCGAACCGCTCAGGGGCGCGCCAGTCGAGCCGGCGCAAATCGACACGTCGATGGTCGGCGCGGGTGACGCGCGAGAGCGACGCCCTCGATTTGAAGAAAGGCGTGTTCACGTCGCGCAATCCGAAAACGATTGCCCGTTCGCTGAAGCGCTCGGCCGAACACAGCAAGCGCCGCAAGGCCGATCCCTATCGCTCGGCGCTGTCGATGCTGACGTTCTATATCAATCGCGCAGGCAAGAACTTGCCGGCCGGCCGAAAGAAAATCCTGCAGCAGGCCAAGGGTGAGCTTCGCGTCGCCTTCGGCCGCGCGTAAAGGCGCAGCGCCGCGCGAGCGCGCGCGTTGCTCCCGCTCCCACCGTGGGCAAATGAATGGGCCTGCCCATCGCGCCACAGCGAGCGCGCACGGCATTGACCTTTATCCGCCTTGGCATAGCCTCCCCCGTATCAAAAGAACGCCAACAATTGTATGGCCGGGAGGAGATCATGACGGATATCGCGTTTACGCGACGCAATCTCATGTGCGGAGCTGCAATGTTTGGAATGGCTGGATTCACATTCGGTCTTGCGGGCGCGCGCAACGCCTTCGCCGCGACCGCGCCGAAGCTTCCGGCGCGCGGCAACATCCTCATCCGCAAGGCTTACATCGTCACGATGGACAAGGACATCGGCGACATCAAGGATGGCGACGTGCATGTGCGCGACGGCGAGATCGTCGCCGTCGGCCGCGACCTGAAAGCGCCCGGCGCGCGCACCATCGACGGCCGCGGCATGGTCGTTCTGCCGGGCATGGTCGAAACGCACTGGCACACCTGGAACACGCTGCTGCGCGGCATGTCGGGCGAGAAGCCGGAATACGGCTACTTCCGCACCACGGCGACGCTCGGCAAGCTGTTCACCGCCGACGACATCTATCAGGGCACGCGGCTCGCCACGCTCGAAGCCATCAATTCCGGCATCACCTACGTGCACGACTGGGCGCACAACATCCGCAGCCCGGAATACGCGCGCGCGGGCCTGCGCGCGCTGGAGGAATCGGGCCTGCGCGGCCGCTTCTCCTACGGACCGCCGCAAGGCCAGCCCAACAACCAGGCGATGGACCTCGCCGACCTGGAGAAGCTCAAGAACGACTGGCCGCGTTACTCCAACGGCGGCCTCCTGACGCTCGGCATGGCGTGGCGCGGACAGGGCGGCAACCGGCCGGAAACGGCGGTCGCGGAATCGGTGTGGCGCGCCGAATACGAAACCGCGCACCGGCTCGGCTTGCCTGTCACCGTGCACGCCAGCGGCTCGAAGGGCGCGACCGGCCAGATCGCGGGCCTCGCCAAGGCCGGCATGATCGACAAGGTGCAGATCGTCCACGCGGGCTATGCAACAGCGGAGGAAATCGCGGCGATGAAGGCCGCCGGCTCCGTCATCAGCATCGCGCCGACATCGGAGATGCGCATCGGCTTCGGCATCGTGCCGGTGGTGAAATTCCTCGAGGCCGGTATCCCGGTCGGCCTGTCGTGCGACACCGTGGAGCTTGTCGGCACGGCCGACATGTTCGGCATCATGAAGACCACGCAGAACATCGCCAACGGCGTCGCCGAGAGCGAGTTCAAGCTGTCGGCCCGCCGCGTGCTGGAGTTGGCCACCATCGAGGGCGCCCGCTCGATGGGCATCGACGACAAGGTCGGCTCGCTGAAGCCCGGCAAGCGCGCCGACCTGATCATGGTATCGACGCGCGCGCCAAACCTTGGCGTATTCGGCGATCCGGCGGTGATGCTGGTAACGGCGACGCAGCCGGCCAACGTCGATACGGTGATCGTGGACGGCCGCATCCTCAAGCGCGGCGGCAAGCTTACGCACCTCAACGCCGACCGCATCGCCAGGGATGCCAACGCGGCCAACGTCGCGTTGCGCAAGCGCGCGAAGTGGTGGTGAGAGGCGCGACCACCTCCCCGCTGTCGTCCAGGCTGTGGACTCCAACGTACCGGCCGTCATTCCGGACGGCGCCAAGCGCCGAGCCGGAATCCAGATGCAGGCTCAGCGTACGCCGCTGGATTCCGGGTTCGCTCGCTGACGCGAGCGCCCCGGAATGACCGAGACGGACGGCGTCACGCCCCGGTGACTGGGGCGTAATGCGTCGCAGGCGATCGAAGCTAAATGTTCGCCCAGCCCGCTGGAGGCTTCTTGCCGGGATGAATGGCGCCGCACTTCTTGCAGGTGCGCGCCTTTTCGTCGTTGAAGAACGCCTCGTAGAGCGGCGGCAGATCCTTGACCAGGTGCTCCACCTTCACCTCGATGCGGTGCACGCGATTGCCGCATTCGAAGCAGTACCACTCGAAGGCGTCGTAGGGATCGTCATCGTAACGCTTCGGCTCGACCACGAGCCCGATGGAGCCCGCCGGGCGCTGCGGCGAATGCCGCACATGCGGCGGCAGCAGGAACACTTCGCCCTCCCGGATCGGCACGTCGTAGAAATTGCCGTTGTCGCCGACCTTGAGCACCATGTTGCCCTTGAGCTGGTAGAAGAACTCCTCCACCGGGTCATCGTGATAGTCGCAGCGCTCGTTCGGGCCGCCGACCACCTGCACGGTCATCTCGCCGTCCTCGAACACCTTCTTGTTGCCGACCGGCGGCTTGAGCAGATGCTCGTTCTCGTCGATCCATTTCTTGAAGTTGAAAGCTTTCAGTCGTCCGGTCTGCATGGCGATCTCCATTCCCACCGTCGTCACGCCCCGCCGAACATGACGGGTTTTCTCAGGCCGCCGACGATTTCGGCATCGCGGCGGGAAGCTTCAACCCGCACGCCTCGAAGGCGCGGCGCGTCGCCTCCTTCTCGGCCTCGGTCAGCTCCAGCATCGGCGGGCGGACCCGGCCGCCGACCTGCCCGAGCAACTCCTGCCAGTATTTGGAATGCGCCGGCGGCTTCTCGGCCGGCCGCGTGCCGCGCAGCGCCTTGCGCACCGGCTCGAGGCTGTCGCGGATCGCCTTGGCCTTGGCGACTTCGCCCTTGAAGGCGAGATCGGTGTAGTCGCGCATCCGGCGATCCACCTTGGTCTGATAGAGATAGGGCGGCGACGAGCACAGATAGAGCCGCCATCCGAGCTCGACGATGTTGTCGAACCACTCCTCCTCGGAAGCCGTGCTGACTTGGATCTTGTCGCCGACCATGCGCGAAAGTTTGACGTACATCTCGCGCGGCACGCTGTATTTGATGGCGACGATGTTCGGCAACTCGGCGATCCGCGCACACAGCTCCGGGCTCATCAGATAGCCGGAGTCCTCGTGGCTCCACATCGCAATGCCGATGTCCACCTGCTCGCTGATCGTCTTGTAATACTGGTAGAGCGTCTCGTCCTGCTTATGCAGGAAGTGCAGCACCGGCGCATGCACCACGATATAGGGCGCGCCGATCGCCTGCGCGTGCCTGGCAAGCTCGATCACCACATCCATGTTCTGGTCGGAGCAGGACGCGATGACGCCGGCTTTAGCGCCGATCTCATCGACCACGATCTCCATCGAGCGCTTGCGCTCGGGGATCGACATCGAGAAAAACTCGCTCTGCTTGCCGGCAATGAACACGCCATCGATGCCGAGATCGTCCACCCAGTGCCGCAGGTTCTTGCGGAAGCCCTTCTCGTCGATGGAAAGGTCCTCGTGGAACGGCACCAGCGCGGCCGCCCAGATGCCCTTCATGTGGGCCTTGGCGTAGTCCTTGGCCTCCGAACGGCGGTATTTCATAGCGCTCCTCACATCGCGGTATCGCGTGGCTGTCGGCCCATCATGCCCCAAATCGCCCCGTTCGGACACCTGGGCGGATGACTGTGATCGGCCCCCTCCCATCTGTGGAAACGATGCCCAAGCCCCTGGATTCAACCGGGATTTTGATCCGAACCGAGCGCGTTCGCAGTCTGGTTGGGCTGGAACCGGGGCTCAGCGGCGTCGGGCGTCTGGCCGCGCCGTGCGCCGCGCGCCACCACCACAGCATCTCGGTTTCCTTGGCACCGGGTCCGCCGTAACGCCGCCGCAGCAACGGCGCGCGATGACAGGCTCGCGTCCCATTCGCAGGAGGCCGGCATTGCACGACAGCATGCTTTCACGCGCGCACATTTTCACGCACGCGCCGGTACGAAGCATATTTTTCTTTGCGAGCACGCAACCTTGTCGCGCGTGCGGCGCTCCACTAGGTTCGGGCTCTCGAAAGGCTCCGTAAAATCATGCAAATCCGCGACGGCATCACCGACGCCATCGGTCACACACCTCTCATCAAACTCGAACGCGCATCGGCCGCCACCGGCTGCACCATCCTCGGCAAGGCCGAGTTCATGAACCCCGGCGGCTCGGTGAAGGACCGCCCCGCGCTCCAGATCATCCTCGAAGGCGAGAAGCGCGGCGACATCAAGCGCGGCGGCCTCGTCGTGGAAGGCACCGCCGGCAACACCGGCATCGGGCTTGCGCTTGTCGCCAACGCGCGCGGCTATCGCACGCTGATCGTCATTCCCAACACGCAGAGCCAAGAAAAGAAGGACATGCTGCGGCTGTGCGGCGCGGAGCTGCTCGAGGTGCCCGCCCTGCCCTACAGCAACCCGGACAACTATCAGCACATCGCGCGGCGGCTTGCCGAGAAGCTGCGCAAGACCGAGCCCAACGGCGTGCTGTTCGCCGACCAGTGGAACAATCGCGACAACCGCAAGGCGCATTATCTTTCGACCGGCCCCGAAATCTGGGAGCAGACGGACGGCAAGGTGGACGGCTTCATTTGCGCCGTCGGCACCGGCGGCACGCTCGCCGGCACCTCCATGTTCCTGCGCGAGAAGAAAAAGGACATCGTCATCGGCGTCGCCGACCCGCGGGGCGCTGCGATGTTCAACCTGTTCTCAAAGGGCGAAGCCAAATCGACGGAGGGCGGCTCGGTCACCGAAGGCATCGGGCTTGGCCGCGTCACGCCGATCATCGACGACATCACGGTGGACAAGCCCTACCTGATCCCAGACGAGGAGGCCGTTCCAGTGATCTTCGACCTGCTGGAGCATGAGGGGCTGTGCCTCGGCGGCTCCTCCGGCATCAACGTCGCCGGCGCGATCCGCCTCGCCAAGGAGTTGGGACCGGGCCACACCATCGTGACGGTGCTGTGCGATTCCGGCACGCGCTACCAGTCGAAACTGTTCAATCCCGAATTCCTGCACTCCAAGAAGCTTCCCGTGCCGGCCTGGCTCGAGCGCAAGACAAACATCAACATTCCGTTCGAGAAGCGCTGAACGGTCTTCCACATCCGGCCCGGCATCACGCCGGCATCTCTCCGCGCGCCGCAAAATGAACCGCCGCGTGCGTTCGGGGTTGGTATAGAGTGCCCCGAACGCAAAGAGAGACGCCCGCATGGCCGAAACACGTCCGCCCGCCAGCAAGAATCTCGTGACGACGGACTGGCTCGCCGCCCGCCTCGGCGAGCCCGAGGTGAGCATCGTCGACGGTTCGTTCTATCTGCCCGCGCAGAAGCGCGACGCCAAGGCGGAGTACATCGCCGGCCATATCCCCGGAGCGGTGTTCTTCGACATCGACGCCATCGCCGACCATTCCACCGACCTGCCGCACATGCTGCCGGGAGCGGCGCAATTCTCCAAGGAGGTCGGCACGCTCGGCATCGGCAAGGACGACACCATCGTGGTTTACGACGGCGCGGGCCTGGGCGGCGCGCCGCGCGTGTGGTGGACGCTGCGGCTTTTCGGCGCAACCAATGTCTACATCCTCGACGGCGGACTGCCGAAGTGGAAGGCGGAAGGCCGTCCCACGGAAACCGGCGCGCCGACACACACGCCGCGCAAGTTCGAGGCCGCGTTGAATACCGCCCTCGTCGCGAGCGTCCCCGACGTGCAGATGGCGCTGCTGGATCGCTCGGCGCAGGTGGTGGATGCACGCCCGGCGGACCGCTTTCGGGGCGAGGCGCCTGAGCCGCGCGCGGGCGTGCGCTCGGGCCACATGCCGGGAGCGAAGAACGTGCCCTCGACGGGACTGGTCGAGAACGGCAGGCTGATTGCGCCGGAAAAAATCCGGGAACGCTTCGTGGCCGGCGGCGTCGATCTCGACAAGCCGATCATCACGAGCTGCGGCTCCGGCGTCACGGCGGCGACGCTTTGGTTCGCCCTCGACGCCATCGGCAAGCCGCCAAAGGCGCTCTACGACGGCTCCTGGACGGAATGGGGCGGCCGGCCCGACCTTCCGGTGGAGAAGGCGTAACCCCTTCCCGCGAGCCGCGACGCTCCCCATGTCGGGGATGGCGGAAAGGCCGGTCGCCGAAAGGCGCGCCGGAAATGTGCTAGACTTTCTTGGCATCGCTCGATGACGGAGGCGTCGCATGCTTTTCCGCCAGCTCTTCGATCAAACCTCGAGCACGTATTCCTATCTTCTCGCCAGCCGCCGCGGCGGCGAGGCCCTCATCATCGACCCCGTGCTGGAAAAGGTCGATCGCTATCTCCAGCTCGTGCGCGAACTCGACCTCAAGCTTGTGAAGGCGGTCGATACCCACATGCACGCCGACCACATCACCGGCCTTGGCGCGCTGCGCGACAAGACCCATTGCATCACCGTAATGGGCGAGCAGACCAAGGCCGACGTGGTGTCGATGCGGCTTTCCGACGGCGACCGGCTGACCATCGAGGGCATCGCGCTCGACGTGATCTACACGCCCGGCCATACCGACGATTCCTATAGCTTCGTCATGCCCGACCGCGTGTTCACCGGCGACACGCTGCTGATCCGCGGCACCGGCCGCACCGACTTCCAGAACGGCGACCCTCGCGCGCAATATGAATCGCTGTTCGGCCGGCTGCTCAAGCTGCCAGACGCGACGCTGGTCTATCCCGCCCACGACTACAAGGGCGACACCGTCTCCACCATCGGCGAGGAGAAGACCTACAACCCGCGCCTTCAGGTCAAGTCGATGGACGAATACGTTACGCTGATGAACAACCTGAAGCTCGGCAACCCGAAGATGATGGATGTCGCCATCCCCGCCAACATGAAGGTCGGCATGCATCAGGCGGAGATCGCACGGCGCGGCTGGGCGCTCTCGGCGGCGCAGGCGCTAGACCTGATCGGCAAACCCGATGTGGCGCTGATCGACCTGCGCGAGCGCAACGAGCGCGAACGCCACGGCATCATTCCAGGCTCCCTGCATGTGCCCTACCCAAGCCTGCAGGAAAACCTCGATTCCGGCGGAATGTTGCATGGGTTGGCGCAATCGACCAGCAGACAACTGGTGTTCTACTGCGCCTTTGGCGAACGCTCGGCGATGGCCGTGCAGGCGGCACAGGATGCGGGGCTTACCGGCGCACGCCACATCGAAGGCGGCATCGACGCCTGGAAGAAGGCCAGCGGACCACTGGTGCATTGACCCACTGGTTCAGCGAACAAGCACAACGCTGAACAACAACTTCCCGCTCAATGCAAAATCTGGCTGAGGAACAGCCGGGTCCGCTCGTGCTGCGGATGATCGAAGAACGCCTGCGGCGTGTTGGCTTCGACGATCTGGCCATCGTCCATGAACACCATGCGGTCGGCGATCTGCCGGGCGAAGCCCATCTCATGGCTGACCACCAGCATGGTCATGCCGTCTTCAGCCAGTTGAACCATCGTGTCGAGCACCTCCTTGACCATTTCCGGGTCGAGGGCTGATGTCGGCTCGTCGAACAGCATGATCTTCGGGTTCATGCACAGTGCCCGCGCGATGGCGACGCGCTGCTGCTGGCCGCCGGATAGCTGGCCGGGATACTTGCCGGCCTGCTCAGGAATGCGGACGCGCTCGAGATAACGTATCGCCTGCTCCTCGGCCTCCTTCTTCGGCAGCTTGCGCACCCAGATCGGCGCCAGCGTCAGGTTCTCCAGCACCGTCAAATGGGGAAACAGGTTGAAGTGCTGGAACACCATGCCGACATCGCGCCGCACCTCGTCGATGCGTTTGACGTCGTCGCTCAGTTCCACCCCATCGACGATGATGCGCCCCTGCTGGTGCTCCTCCAGCCTGTTGATGCAGCGGATCATGGTGGACTTACCGGACCCCGACGGCCCACAGATCACGATGCGCTCGCCCTTGCCCACGCGCAGGTTGATGTCGCGCAGCACATGGAAATCGCCGTACCACTTGTGCACACCGATCATATCCACGGCGATGGCGGCGCCGACGTCGGCTTTCTTGCGATCGGGAGGCCCGTCGTTGCGGTTCATGTCCCCTCCCTACCGGCTTTTCCGGTCTGTCGCGAGCCGCTGCTCGACCATACGGGCGTAGCGCGACATGCCGTAGCAGAAGATCAGATAGAAGATCGCGGCGAAGGCGTAGCCGCTGGTGCTGGTGACGGGCGTCGCCCAGTTCGGATCGACGCGAGCGGCCTCGATGGTCTTGAGCAAATCGAAGATGCCGACGACGAACACCAGGGTGGTGTCCTTGAACAACCCGATGGTGGTGTTGACGATGTTCGGAATGGTGACGGTCAGCGCCTGCGGCAGCACCACGCGCCGCATGGCTTGCCGATAGCGCAGGCCGAGCGCCATCGCCGCCTCGTACTGGCCTTTGGGGATCGCCTGCAGGCCGGCGCGCACCACCTCGGCCATGTAGGCCGAGGAAAACATCGCCACGCCGATCAGTGCCCGCAGCAGCTTGTCAGGCGACAGACTTTCGGGGACGAACAGCGGCAGCATCACGCTCGCCATGAACAGCACCGTGATGAGCGGCACGCCGCGCACCACTTCGATAAAGATCACCGAGAACAGCCGGATGGCCGGCAGGCGCGAGCGGCGGCCAAGCGCGAGCATGATGCCGATCGGCAGCGACGCGACGATGCCGACCGTCGCCACCACGATGGTCACGAGGATGCCGCCCCATTGCGTGGTCGGCACTCGCGGCAAGCCAATCGCGGGCCAGCCAAGCAACAGGATGATCGACGCAATCGGCATGACAACGAAGAAATAGGCCACGCCGAGATCGCGGCGCGGCGCGTCAAGCCAGGCGAGCCAGGCGACGCCGAACGCCAGCAGCGCGAAGAACACGTTGACTCGCCAGCGGCCATCGATGGGATAGAAGCCGTAGGTGAAGAAGTTGATGCGGTCGATCACGAAGGCCCAGCACGCACCCATTTCCGGGTGATCCGGACGCGCCAGACAATCGACGCGGCTCGCGCCGTCCCACACCGCATCGACGAACAGGAATTTCACCAGCGGCGGAACCACCCAGATGACCAGCAGCACGCAGAGCAGCGTCAGCGCGGCGTTGAGCGGGCTCGAGAACAGGTTCTCGCGACACCATGCGACGACGCCCGACGTCGCTACCGGTGGCGGCTGCGGCGCAACCAGCCGCTCGCGAACGAAGCCCGCCGCGCCGCCGTCGTGCCCCGTGGACAACCCGCCGCTCATGTCAGCGCTCCACCAGCGCCACGCGGCGGTTGTAAAGGTTCATCAAGCCGGACGTGACGAGACTGATGACGAGATAGACCGCCATCGTGATGGCGATGACCTCGACCGCCTGCCCGGTCTGATTCAGCACCGTGCCGGCGAAGATCTGCACCAAGTCCGGGTAGCCGATGGCGACCGCGAGCGTCGAGTTCTTGGTGAGGTTGAGGTATTGGCTGGTCAGCGGCGGCACGATGACGCGCATCGCCTGCGGGATGACGACGAGGCGCAGGGTCGGTCCGGGCTTGAAACCGAGCGAATAGGCTGCCTCGGTCTGCCCCTTGGCGACCGCAAGCACGCCGGCGCGCACCACCTCGGCAATAAAGGCCGCGGTGTAAATCACCAACCCGAATAGCAACGCCATGAACTCCGGCAGCACCTCGATGCCGCCACGAATGTTGAAGCGTCCGCTCTCCGGAAAATTGAAACCGATGGGAAAACCGCTCAGCGCCAGCACGGCAAGCGGCGGCACGAGCACCAGCGCAAGCGTCAGCCAAAATGTCGGCATCTGTTTGCCCGTGCGCATCTGACGGCGTTTGCACCAGATGCGCAGAGCAACAGCCGCCATGACGCCGGCCGCGAGCGCGACCAGCGCCCATCCCCCACCCGGCAACAACACCGGCTGCGGCAGGAACAAGCCACGATTGTTGAGGAAGCCGCCGCCCGGCAACGCCAGGCTCTCGCGGACAGACGGCAGCGCCTTGAGCACCGCGTTGTACCAGAACAGGAGTTGCAGCAGCAGCGGCAGGTTGCGGATCGTCTCGACATAAAAACCGGCCATGCGCGACACCAGCCAGTTGGACGACAGCCGCGCGATGCCAATTGCGAACCCGAGAACGGTCGCAAACACGATGCCGAGTCCTGCGACCAGGAGCGTGTTGAGAAGGCCGACCCAGAAGGCGCGGCCATAGGTGGAGGTCGTCGAATAGTCGATCAGCATCTGGCTGATGTCGAAGCCGGCGGTGTTGTCCCAGAAGCCGAAGCCCGAGGCGATCTTGGCGCGCGCCAAATTCTCGATGGCGTTGCTGATCGCCGCCCACGCCAGAAAAGCGATCGCGGCGCACAGCAGCACCTGATAGGCGATGCCGCGCACCCGGGGATCGCGGAAGAGCGGCGTTTTCGGCGTCGGGGCTTCGGCCGCAGCCGTGGCGTTTCGGGCCATGAAGCCTCGCTATCGCGGCCGGCCGCGCCGGGTCAACGCACCGGCGGCGCGTATTGCAATCCGCCCTTGTTCCAGAGCGCATTGAGGCCGCGCGCGATCTTGAGCGGCGAGCCCTGTCCGACGTTGCGCTCGAACACCTCGCCGTAATTGCCGACGTGTTTGACGATCCGATAGGCCCAATCGTTGGTCAGGCCGAAGGCCTCGCCAAACTTGCCCTCGGTGCCGAGCAGGCGCTTGATGTCGGGGTTGTCCGACTTCATCTGGTCGTCGACGTTGGCCTTGGTGATGCCGAGCTCCTCGGCATTGACCATCGCAAAGTGCACCCATTTCACGATGTCGAACCATTGGTCGTCGCCGTGGCGAACCGCAGGTGCAAGCGGCTCCTTGGAGATGATCTCCGTCAGGATGGCATGGTCGTCCGGTTGCGCCAGACGCAGGCGCTCGCCCGCGAGCGCGGAGGCGTCGGTGGTGTAAGAGTCGCAACGACCGGCGTCATAAGCCTTCACCGCCTCGTCGGCGGTGGCGAAGGTCACAGTCTTGAGCTTCATCTTGTTGGAGCGGAAGTAGTCGGCGAGGTTCAACTCGGTCGTGGTGCCTTGCTGTACGCAGACGGCGGCATCGTTCAGTTCGAGCGCGGAGTTGAGCTTGAGCGACTTGCGCACCATGAACCCCTGGCCGTCGAAATAATTGACGGCGCCAAAGTTCAGGCCGAGTGCGGTGTCGCGCGAGGAGGTCCAGGTGGTGTTGCGCGCCAAAACGTCGATCTCGCCCGATTGCAACGCGGTGAAGCGATCCTTCGCCGTCAGCGGCACGAACTTCACCTTGCTCGGATCGTTGAAGATCGCGGCGGCCAACGCCCGGCAGAAATCCACGTCGAGCCCGGTCCATCGCCCTTGCGCGTCCGGCAGGCCGAAGCCCGCGAGCGTACCGTTCGCGCCGCAGTTCACGACCCCCCTCGATTTCACGGCTTCGAGGGTCTGGGCCGACGCGACCGACGACGCGACCACCCCAATCGCCGCCGCCAGGACCGCCGACGCCAGGACGAAACGGACAATGACGCTTTTCATTCGAAAAACTCCCAAAACGCAGTTCCCACGCCGGTTATGTCCCGTGCGCGCCTCTGGTTCCCGCCGCCTGCCCTCGACAAATCCATCCCAGAACAGCCAGACAGACAGGTCAAGGGCTTGCGGCCCGGCGCACAGCCCTTCTAAATGCCCGAACCGGCAAGGATTTCAAAGCAATGACCAAGCCTGAAAGCGGTCCCTCCGCGCACTCCGACATGAAGCCCGCGACCCGGGTGACGACTGGGGGACGCAACCCGCACGAGCACCACGGCTATGTCAACACGCCGGTGTATCACGCCTCCACCCTGCTCTATCGCACGGCGGAGGATTACCTCGCCCACCGCAGCCGTTATTCCTACGGCCGGCGCGGCACGCCAACCTCCGAGGCGCTGGAGCAGGCCATCCAGGCGATCGAGGGCCCGGCCTGCGCGGGCGTGGCGCTGCTGCCTTCGGGACTCGCGGCGATTTCCACAGCGTTGCTTGCGGTACTCAAAGCCGGCGACAACGTGCTCGTGTGCGACAACGCCTACGGGCCGACGCGCAAGTTCTGCGATGACGTGCTCAGCCGCTACGGCGTGACCACGACCTATTACGATCCGCTGGTCGGAGCCGACATCGCCAAGCTGATGCAGCCGAACACCCGCGCCGTGTTCACCGAGGCGCCCGGCTCGCTGACCTTCGAAATGCAGGACATTCCCGCCATCGCCGAAGTGGCCCACAGCCGCGGCGCATCGGTGCTGATGGACAACACCTGGGCGAGTCCGCTCTATTTCAAGGCGCTGGAGAAAGGTGTCGACTTGTCGATCCAGTCCGGCACCAAATACATCGGCGGCCATTCCGACCTGATGCTCGGCGCCGTTTCCGCCAACAAGGAAACCTATCAGCAACTCAAGGATACCGCGGGCACGATGGGGCTTTGCGTCGGGCCCGACGACATGAACCTCGGGCTGCGCGGCCTTCGCACGATGGCGGTGCGGCTCGCGAAGCATCAGGAATCCGGGCTCACCGTGGCACGCTGGCTTGAAAAGCGCCCGGAGGTGTTGCGGGTGCTGCATCCGGGCCTGCCGAGCGACCCCGGCCACGCGATCTGGAAGCGCGACTTCACCGGCGCATGCGGCCTGTTCGGCCTGGTGCTCAAGCCTGTGCCGCAGAAGGCGGTGCTGGCCTTCCTCAACGCGCTTACGCTCTACGGCATGGGCGCATCCTGGGGCGGCTACGAAAGCCTCGCCATCCCCTTCGACGTAGCGGATATCCGAACCGCGACGACCTTCGCGCCGGGCGGTCCCTGCATCCGCATCCATGTCGGACTGGAAGATGTCGGCGATCTCATCGCCGATCTGGAACGCGGCTTCGCCGCGCTCGCGGCCGCTCGTTAGCTTTCAGCCGCGGGCTGCCGCCGATCGCGCATCACGAAATAGAGATTGCGCAGATAGACGAATACGCCGAACGCCTGGCCGGCGATGAACACCGGATCCTTGCGATACAGCGCATAGACCAGGAGCAGCAGCCCGCCGCCGATCGAGCACCACCAGAACGCCAGCGGGATCACGCTACGGCCGGCGCGCTCGGAGGCGATCCACTGCACCAGGAAGCGCATGGTGAAAAATGCCTGGGCCACGAAACCAAGCACCACCCACCAATCCAGACTGACAACGAAAACCTCGTGCAGATAGGCGCCCACCGCCTGGGACAATTCGACAAGCACGCGCAGCACTCCGGATTGTTGGAGATATCGGACTGAATCGCTCGCGGCGGCATTAGCCATCAAATGCCGGCAAGTTCAAGGATACGCACGGCGCAAACCGCGATCAGCGATCCCGCGGCGGCTCGGTAGGCCGTGGGATGCGCTTCTCCCGCCGGATCAGCCACCAGACGCCGGCAAGATCGAGGATGCCGACCCACAGCCTGTTCCACAGGCCATAATGGGTCCGCCCGTGCTGGCGCGGCCGGTCGATGACATCCACCTGCCGCAATTCCAGGCCCTCGCGACGGACCAGCGCCGGCATGAAGCGGTGGAGGCCGTCGAAGAACGGCAGCGCCAAGAACACATCGCGCGGAAATGCCTTCATCCCCGACACGCTGTCGCGTGTCACATCCTTGAGGATGGCACGGCGGACGCGGTTGGCGATGCGCGACTGGATGCGCTTGAAGGTCGTGTCCTTACGGCCGATACGGACGCTGTTGACGAGGCCGACACGCCCGCCGCCGCGCTCCAGCTCCGCCAGCATGGCAGGGATATAGGCCGGGTCGTTCTGGCCGTCGCCGTCGAGGATGACGACATGGCGGGCTCGCGCGCCGCGAACGCCGGAGCGCAACGCCGCCGCCTTGCCGCAAGCCTCGTCGTGCACGATGCGCCGCAACCAAGGCCGCATCCGCATGAGTTCGGCAAGAACCGCGGCAGTGGCATCGGTCGAGCCGTCATCGACCACGACGACCTCGTAGCGGCGGCCGGTTAGCGCGGCCTCGATCTCGGCCATCAGCGATGCAAGGTTGTCGGCCTCGTTGTTGACCGGCATGACCACCGATACGGCCAACTCTTGGGCCGCCATCGCCTTCGCCGCCAACTCGTCCGCGTCCGCCGGCGCTCCGTTCATGCCCATGTCCTGAGATCGACGCCCCGTGCGACAGCTTGGCGCGACATATCGGTGCTTCTAATCGGCCCGCCGCCAGCGGGCAACCGCCTTGATGATGCGGCCCGCGCTCGGGCCAGGCATCGCGACCACGGAGCCGTCGGCGGCGACCCGGAACGCAAGCCTGCGCGCAGCGAACCAATGCCGGACGATCAAGGCTCCCGCCGCGCCGACCACCGCGCCGGCCAGCACATCGCTCGGATAATGGGCCGAGACGATCACGCGGCTCAGCGCGATCAATACGGCGTAAATCCACATTGGCGCCCTCGCCTGGGGAAACAGCGCGCCGATGGCGACCAGCGCCGCGAAGGCCGTGGTGGCGTGGCCGGACGGCAGGCTGGCGTAGGCCGCCTGCCAGCCGAACGGCGTGAAGGCCCAGGTGTCCGATCCTTCGACGAAGGGACGCGCACGGCCGATGACACGCTTGACGATGTTGACGAACAGGCCCGGCGCCGCGATGGCGGCAAAGACGAAGCCGAGCCGCACCGCCCACGCCGCCAGCACCAATCGCACAAAACGCGGCACGGCCGGCGTGTCGAGCATCGCCACGACAACCAACGCAAGACCGATCGGCCACAGGAACCAGCCCGACTTGCCAAGCTCGGTGAAAAGCCGCGCCGCCTCGATCAGCGATGCCGGCAAGTGCGGAGCATAGGCGGACACCCAACCGTCGAGCCCGATCATGGCGGCAAGGACGGCAACCGCCGTCAGCGCCGCGCCCAGCGCCACGCTCGCGGCGGACGGCCACGGGACATGACGACGCGGCGGGCGAGTCAGAGTCTCGAACGACCGTTGCACGTTGCGCCAGACTTGGCGGGGCCACGACAATCTGACCGCGGCGCCCGGCCCATCGAGGCCGCGAAGCGCGCTCACGGATTTTCTTCCGACCGATAGACGGAAATCGAGACGGGACGGCCGACGGAATAATTGAAGCCTTCGAAACGCTCGGCCGGAGCGTAGCGCAGACCAATCGCATCGGCGCGCCGCAGGAATGCCCGCTCAAATCGCCCTTCAACCAGGGCGAAGCGACAGCCGCCGTGCCGCAGGAATTCGGCCGCGTCAGTCCCGTCGACCAGCTTGGTGTTCGTCCCGTTGAGGAAGACGAGGCTCGGCTCCTGATAGCCCGCCGAGACGACCTGGGGATTTTTACAACTGACGTTGCGCATCATCTGCGCCAGCGCGACGCTCGGAAACACCGCCGTGAGCGAGGGCACGATGATGGCATAAATGCCGATCGCCAGGAGGATCGAGGCCACCATCGCACGCAAGAGGCCGCGCTCGGGGCCATCCGCTTGATAGAGACGCCACGCCCACAAGCCATAGATCACCGATGCCACGGCGAATGGCCACGCCAGGAAGCCGAGTTGCTGACCGAACTTGACGGCGAGCGCAATGGCACCCACGGACAGGATGATCGGCAGCATGAACCACCACGTCGTGCCCCGGCGCAGCCACGGCTGCTGCGCCAGCATCTGCGAATCCACCACGCCCGCGATCAGGATCGCAATAGCCGGATAAACCGGCAGCACGTAATGCGGCAGCTTGGTCACCACCAGTTCGAACAGGATCCAGGACGGGATGATCCAGGCCAAAAGGAAGCGCGCGCCTTTCTCCCGCCGTGCAGCCCAGATGCTCGGCACCGCCATCGCGGCCAGCGCAGCGCCAGGCCAGAACGTCACCCAGAACAACAGGAAGTAATAGCCCGGCGGCGCGCCGTGCCCCTCCTTGTTGCCGAGGATCTTGGGCAGCATGTCCTCGCCGACGGAGCCGGCGATGAAGGTTTCGCCTGCCCGGCTCAGGATGGCAATGAACCACGGCAGCACCAACAGCGCGAACCATAGAACGCCGACCAGCGGGCGCAGCGCCATGAACCAGCGCAGACTTCGATCCGCAATGGCGAGCGTGACGACGGCAAGCCCGACGAACAGCAGGATCAGCGGCCCCTTGATGAGCACGCCGGCCGCCAGCGCGGTCCAGAAGATCGCGGGCAGCTTCCAGCCGGCGGCTCCGTCCGCGGGCGCCCGCCGCTCACCCAGGTAAGCGCGCGCCAGCGCCCCCATCGCGATCACGCAAGTCAGCAGCAGCACCGCATCGGTCTTGGCAAGCCGCGCCTCGACCCCGAGCAGGATCGAGGTCGCCATCATCAGCCCTGCGAGCAGAGCCGCGCGGCGCGGAATGAAGGCCAGCGCCGCCCAATAAGTCGCCAGAACCGCGCCGACGGCCCCAAGCAGCGACGGAATGCGGTAGAGCCAAATCCTCTGCCGCGCCTGCGGCACGCCAAGCGCCTCGGCGGTTTTGACGGCGGCGGCCTGCAGCCAGTAGATGCCGACCGGCTTTTTGTAGCGGACCTCACCCTGGAAGCGGATGTCGATATATTCGCCGGTTTCCAGCATCTGCTTGGTCGCCTGGGCAAAGCGCGCCTCGTCGCGATCCATCGGCGGAATCTGGAAAAAGCCCGGCAGGAAGGCGAGCAGCGCCGTGATCGCGAGCACGGTGAGCGCGCGCGCGTGGGACGAGGCCGCGTAATCGGCGACCTCGGTCAGCCAGCGGAACCTATCCCGCCCCTTGTCGATGGCGCTGGTCATGGAATGGCGCTGTTCCCGTCAAATCGGGCCGGACAATAGAGAAGTCGTCCGGTGCAGGAAAGCGCGGCGCCGCAACACACCACGCAATTCGTGGATGGCCGGTATTCTCCTGCGGCTCAGGTCTTGTACGAGGGGTCGCGCCGGTCGAGCATCCGCTTGAGCGCCGGCCATTCCAGCGAGCCATGCGGCCGCCGCGTGCCGCCGGCATCCGGCGAGGGCATCACCGTCAACTGGGCGTTGGATTTCGCGATAGCCTCCGCCCCCGGCATGTTGATTTCGCTGTTGCAGGACAGCGCCAACAACTGGGCCTGACAGGCGCGCTCAAGCCGGAAAATGTTGTTGAAAGCCTGCCCGATGGTCTGTCCGACGGCCAGCAGGCCGTGGTTGCGCAGAATCATCACCTCGCAATCGCCGAGATTCTCCACCAGGCGCTTGCGCTCGTCGAGATCGACCACCACGCCCTCGAAGTCGTGGTAGGCGATCCGGGGCCACCGCATCGCCGTCTGCGTCAGCGGCAACAGGCCGCATTTGAGCGCCGACACCGCCATGCCGGCCGGCGTGTGGGTGTGCAGCACGCACCCCACATCATGCCGCGCGCCGTGGATCGCGCTGTGGATGACGTAACCCGCAAGGTTCACGCCATAGGCGGGGTTGGAGTTGGCGATGATCTTGCCGGCGAGATCGACCTTGATGAGCGAGGACGCCGTAATCTCCTCGTACATCATGCCGAACGGGTTGATGAGGAAATGCTCCTCGGCGCCCGGCACCCGCGCCGAGATGTGGTTAAGGTGCAGGTCGGTCATGCCGTAATGATCGACCAGCCGGTAGCACGCCGCGAGATCGACGCGGGTTTCCCATTCGGCCGGGTCGATGCCGTTGGCCGGCTGCGCGGCAGCCGTGTCGATCTTGGGAACGGTGTTCATGGTCGGCCCTCCCTGGGCGAGATATCGGCGTCAATGCTGCTGCAACTTGGCGTCGGTGATGACCTTACGCCAGCGCACCAGATCGTCCTGGTAGATTTTCTCCAGTTCCTCGGGCGTGCTGGTCACCGGATCGAGGTTGATCGAAGCAAACCGCTTGCGAACCTCATCGGATGCAATGGCCTTGGTGAGTTCGCGGTTCAGCCTCATGACGATATCGTGCGGGGTCTTGGCCGGCGCGACGATCCCGTTCCAGGAAATCACCTTGTAATCCGGCACACCGCTTTCGGCCGCGGTCGGCACGCTCGGCAGCGACGGCACGCGCTTCTCCGTGGACACGGCGATGGCGCGCAGCACACCGGAATTGATCTGCCCAATGACGCCGGGCAGCGTCTCCATACCGATCTGCACGTTGCCCGCGACCAGCGCGGCGACCACCTCGCCCGTGGTGCGGAAATGCACGGTCGGCGCCTTGATGCCGGCGAGCGAACTGAAATAGAGCGCGTTCAGATGCTGGGCACTCCCCGCGCTGATACAGCCGATATTGAACTTGTCAGGATCCTTCTTCGCCGCCGCGATCACATCTTGCACGGTCTTGATTGGGCTGTCGGCCTTGACCACGATCACGAAAGCGAACGAGCCGACCGCCGAAACCGGCGTGAGATCGGTCTTCCAGTTGTAGGGCAGCGACTTGAACATGGAGGGCGCGATGGCGTTCTGACCACTGACCCAGAGCATGGTGTGGCCGTCGGCCGGAGCACGGGCAACGCTCGCCGCGGCGGTGGAGCCGCCCGCCCCCGGCATGTTCTCGATGATGACCGGCTTGCCGAGCGAGCCCGCCATGTGCTGAGCGATGGCGCGGCCGGCGGTGTCGCCGAGCCCGCCCGCGCCGAAGCCCATGACGATTTTCACCGGGCGCGACGGAAACTCCTCTGCCGCAACGCCCGAGGCAAGCGAGCCCAGCCCCCATCCGAGAGCGACGATACAGCCCAGGACTTTTGCGATACGAGCCCCAATCATGACTTCCCTCCCGACGATTTTCGTTTCGATTTTTGTGTTCTGAAATGGGCGTCAGCGCTTGATCGGCGCGAACGGCGCGGGCGACATCAGCTTGCTTTCCTGCTTGATGAGATATCCCGCCTCGGCGTTCATGCCGACGTATTTGATCCACTCGGGATCCTTGGCCAGCGCCTCGCGTCGGCGATTGCGGTCGGCGGCATCCTCGTAGACCCAGATGTGGACATAAGTGTTCACGTCGCCGGTTTCGCTGACAAGCCACGCCAGCGGTTCGCCGAAATGGCGCTTCTGCGCGGCGAGGCCGTGCTGTTCGTAGAGAGCGAGCTGTTTGCGCAATGTGCCAACGCGCACGGTGTAGGTTCGGTGATCGAGCAGCATAAATGGTCCTTCCCCAAAACGGCGGATGGGTCAGGTTACATGGCCGATCCGGGGTTGGGAACATCCCACGCACGGCGCGCAACAACGGTTGCCGGTCACACGCTCCTCGGCCGGCGGCACTTCAGTCGTGCACGGTCGCGAGACAAGAGAGGTTTGAAAGTTTCACGTTGCCGCCGGCAGAGGCCTGGTCGGCTGCCGCGCGGCAATTCGATCCTTCCAGCCCAGAAACGGCCGCTCGACCAAGATGTGCAACAGCAACGCCGCGCTCAGGCTAACACCAAAATAAAATGTCCAGAAATCCAAGGGCTGGCCCGCTCCCGCAACTGTCATCGCCAATGGAATAAGAGGAAAATGGATCAGATAAAGGCTGTAGCTGAGCCGTGAAAAAAACTGAAAGACTCTGCTCAACGGCATCGGCGTGCCGGCCAGCTGAACAGCTCCGAACACCATGGCACCAGCGAGAACGGCAACGGCCACCGGCTGCGCGATGGCATCGAGAGCACCGATCGTCGCCATGAAATCGCCGGAGCCGAGCCACGCGAAAAGCACCGCCATCCCGCCAAAAAGCAGCAGCAAGCCGTTCCGAGGAGATTGTTGGAAGCAATGCGCGTGCTGAGCCACGGCGATGCCGACACCGACTACAAGACCTTCCAGCGTCATGTGAAAAGGGCTTCTAAATATGCGGAAGAATGTCGAATAATCGATGCCGTCATCGAGACGAAGAAACGCAGCGGTCCTTAAGCAGATGGGCAGTGCGAAGCACAACAACAGCAGAGATGCCTTGGTCTTATTGCTTCTGCAGTGGAGGATCGCAAAGATCAGCACTGGCGCAAGAAGATAGAATTTCTCCTCAACACCCAACGACCAGAATACGACATTGATATTCGCCGGAAGATAGTCCTGAAGAAAAAGCAGATGATAGGCAATGCGCAAGCCAAGCTCATCAGGCGCGACTCTGAAAAAGGGGAACGCGCCCATCACCACCAGAAAAAGAACGGCGTAATAAGCAGGCAAGATGCGCAACAGACGCATCGCGAAGTAACGGCCATAGTGGAAATTGTCCACACCGACGCTAGCTCGGAGAACATGCCGAGAAATGAGATAGCCGGACAGGACGAAAAACAAATCCACACCAACCCATCCGTTGGTGAAGATCGTCTGCAGAAACCCCTGCGCGCCGCCTTGAGCGTAAAGCGCCCGTTCTCCGTGGCGTAACAACACGAGCAAGATCGCGATCGACCGCACCAAATCGAGCCAAGGGTTGTTGCGACCATCCATGCTCGACAAAACTGGCTTGCTCATTGCCAGAATCCTAAAGCCCAAGCGCTTTACGCATCGGCTCCTTCCTGACTTTCCAGATTTTCGAATCCACGACGTAGTGATGGAAGTTCACAATCTGATACAGGACGATCGTTGCCGACAGGCCCGTAAAGAATAGCCAGTCAATGGTTCTCAACACTCCCCAGTAGATGACTCCGGTGATGAGGACACAGGTGGCGAGATAAAGCCAAAGCCTGTTTGGCTGACTGATATATGACAAGAACCGCGCTTGGGGATCGACGCCACCCTTGAACCTGCGCGTGTTGAACATCCAGACAAAGAGGATGTACTGGGCGTTGTGCCAGATGTTGATGACGAGCCATCCGTAGGTGATATCGGCAATCGTCAGATAACCAACGGCAAAGATCGCAAAATGCGTCAGCATGTAAAGAGTATGAACCGCCGCCAGCCGCCCTTCGCGTAATGCCTGAAGGCGCCGGCAAACCCAGATGGCGAGAAGCGCGGCTGTAGCAATGCCCGCCACACCAACCATCGCCGAGGTAACCGGGATGACTCTCAACTCAAGACCGATGAAGGAGCCGGGGTCTTGATGAGATCGGTAAAGAACGCCGAGCACGGGCAGAGCATAAAATATCGCTTGGTCCAGCCAACCGTCCTCATAGAGCGCATCCGGCTCCTTGCCACGGTAGGCGCGCGAGATGCCCCAACTCTGTCGCGTATAGTGAAACCACTGCCAGTAGAAATAAATCGATACGATTACCCACAGTCCGACGGCATAAGCCACCACGAGAGTGCCGAGCGTAACCGCAGGCAAGAACACAACCAGCAGAGGCCAATGCTCCGAGAAGCTTTTCCGATCGAAGCAAAGCCTCGTGTAGGTCGAAATCACATGGTGGTAGCCGAGAAACCACAGATCGAAAATCAAAACGGGAGCAAAGAGATGCGGCTGCCATACAACTATGATCCCCGTGAGAACGGCAACCACCGGAAGCCCGACAATGAACCAAAGATCAAAGGATCGGCTGAGCAGCCAGGCCCAATTTACGTGAGCGACCCGCACCGTGATGTCGGACATGTACCGCCCCTTCGCGAGAACGTTGGTGCCGGAATGCCCAACAGATGGGTCATGAAAGAATTCACGAAAGGTTAAGCCGAAGGACGACTCGTCGGATCACCCTGCCCTGCTTGCTATGTCGCCGCGATTTTTCTCAGCAAAGTCAAACATCTCGGCTGAGGACGCCTCCAACCCCGGTGCTCCCAGCCGGGATGACACCCGACCGCGCCGGTGCGGCTCAAGCCATTTCTCTCCAAAACGCTTAGCGATGTTTCGCAACCCACTCGCTTCAATGCCGTCCTGTTTCGGCGCGCGATACCGCGCTGAAACGACACGGCAGCAAGTGCACGGGTTGATTATTGCAGCCGGACCATCACGCTGTCGGCCGCGCCCTTGGCGTCGATCACGGTCAGACGCAGGAAGCCCGGCCCGTCAGGCTCGACGAACAGGGTGCGGCGATCCGCACGAACCGGCGCGGGCATTCCGTTCACCAGCACGGTCAGTGGTTCGACGCCGCCGGAAATCTTCAACGCCAGCGGGTCGGGTTTGCCATCGTAACTCGAGAGCTCGACACGGGCGCCATCCGGCGGAAACACGATATGCAATGCGGCGGCGACGTTATCGCTGACGACGGTGCCGCTCGGATGGAAGTGTCGCAGCGGCGGCGGCAGCTTGCTATTGGTGGCGAACACCACGCCACGCGGCGCATGCGGCAACGGCGCAGGCGGCTGGCCAGTCCGCGCGAAGGCATCGAACAGGATCGGCGCGGCGGCTGAGCGCCCGGTAAGTCCCGGAACCGGCGTGCCGTCCGGCCGCCCGACCCAAACCCCGATGGTGCGTTTGCCGTCGAAGCCGACCGACCAAGCGTCCCGGTAGCCGTACGATGTGCCGGTCTTGTAGGCGACGCGGCCGCCCACTGCGTTCTCGGGGGGCGGCGAACCAAGCAGCACATTGCCGACATACCATGCGGCCACCGGCTCCAGCAGCCGGCGCGGTGGCAAAGCCGCAGCGTCCATGCGCTCGTGCAACGGCAGCGCCGCGCCACCCCGCGCAAGCCCCGCGTAGAGCATCGTCAAATCGGAGAGCTTGATGCCGAGTCCGCCGAGCGCCATCGCCAGCCCCGGCGCCTCGCCTTTCGGCAGCACCAGCGTCGCGCCGGCCTGTGTGAGCCGTGCATTGAGGCGGCTCGCGCCGACGCGGTCGAGCAACGCAACCGCTGGCACGTTCAGCGACAGTTGCAGCGCGCGGCGCGCCGTCACCGTGCCTTGATAGGTGAGATCGAAATTTTCAGGTGCGTAAGCGCCATAGCGAACGGGGCGATCCTCCATCATCGTCTCGGGATGCGCGATGCCGTCCTCGAACGCCATCCCATAGATGAAGGGCTTGAGCGCGGAGCCGGGCGAGCGCAACGCATCCGTCATATCCACGCGCCCGGCTCGACGGTCGTCGAAATAATCCGACGAGGCGACGCGCGCGAGAATTTCGCCACTGGCATGGTCCACCGCTTCGATGGCGACCGACACGTCGGGGCCAAGGGCCCGCGCCCGCTCGCGCGCCAGGTCCTCCAAATTCTTTTGCAAGGAAGCGTCGATGGTCAGCCGATGAACGTGCAGCGCCGGCGCGGCGGCCACCGCCTGGTCGGCGGCGTGCGGCGCGAGGGCCGGCATCGGCCGCCGCGAGGACGGCACACCCGCGCGCTTGGCGTGGGTCGCCTCGTCGCGCGGAACGATTCCGGCAAGGGCGACGCGATCGAGCACCCGGTCGCGCGCGCGGCGCGCGGCATCCGTCGCGCGATCGGGCCTCCGCGCCTCCGGCGATTGCGGCAACGCCACCAGGAGCGCGGCTTCGGCCAGCGACAACTTCTTCGGCTCCTTGCCGAAGTAAGCCAGCGAGGCGGCACGGACACCCTCAAGGTTGCCGCCGTAAGGTGCCAGCGTGAGGTAGAGGCCCAGCACCTCGCTTTTGCTCATGCTGCGCTCGATCTCGAACGCCCGCACGATCTGGCGAAGCTTGGCGCCAAGCGTGCGGTCCGGCTGCGGCTCAAGCAGCCGCGCCACCTGCATGGTCAGCGTCGAGCCGCCGGAGACGACGTGACCGTGCGTCACCCATTGCACCGCCGCGCGTGCCATCGCCAACGCATCCACGCCGGTGTGCTCGCGGAAACGCTTGTCCTCATAAGACAGCAGCATGGCAACGAAGCGCGGATCGACATCGCGCGCCGTCGCGGGCAGACGCCATCGCCCCTCCGGTATTGCATAGGCCCGCAGCAGATGTCCGTTGCGGTCGAGCACCTGGGTCGATACGGCGATCTCGGAAGCTTCCGGCAGCGGGCCGAGCGAGTGGACCCACCACGCCGCGCCGGCCGTCACCGCAACGACCACGGCGGCGACAACCGCCGCAACGATCCGCGGCAGCCGTCGCAACAGCGGCCTGCTCCCTTCCCCGCTATTAGGGAGGGTTCGGGAGGGGATGAGCGGCCTCGGCGCGGACACGGCTCAGCTCACTTCGCCGAAATCTCGATCGTCCCCGTGCCGGTGCGGCCGAAGCGATCCGGCCGATACATGTCTTCCACATAGGCTTGCGGCAGCACGTAGCGGCCGGGCGATACCGCCCGCACCACATAGGCCACCACAAACGCCGTCGGGTCCTTCGGCTTGCGCTCGAAAGCGGCGCTGAACCGCTCGTCGCGGAATTCCGAATAAACCGGCGCGGCGGCGTCGGCGATCCACGACAGCGTACCGGTGTCGCCCGAGGACACCAGCTTCGGATTGTCGATCTCGAAACCGGCCGGCAGATAATCCGCCACCAGCACGCGGCCGAATTGCGGATCGGGCTCCGTGATCCTCAGCACGACGACGAAGCGGTCGTTCTGCTTGGCCTTCGCCGCATCGGCTTCGTCGCCATCGAGCGTGTAATAGGTCCGCTCGATCTTGAAGCCTTGTTCCGCCTCGGGCTCCGGCGTCGTCGGCGCACCTGACACCGACACCACCGCCTGCACCGCGCCCTCGCCGGTGTTGGTCACCTTCAAGGGCTGCGCCAGCGCGTCCGCCCTGACGTTGCGGTAGAGCGCGCCCTTCACCGCATCGCCGGACACATCGAGCGATACCGCGCCGGCATCCTTGGCAATGGCGCGGGCGGCCAACACCAGCCAGGCGTTCTCCTGCGTCGATGTGTAGGATGTATGCGCCCGCGCCTCCTCCACGCGCTGCACGGCGTTGACGACGAGCGGCCGCGTCCCGCCGGCTTCGCTCGCAAGCGTCACCAGGGCCGCGGCGTCGCGCAGCGTCGAGCCATAATCCTCGCGGCTCGAAAGCTCCGGTTGGGCCGGAACCTTGAGGCTATCGAGCGCAGCCCGATAAACGCGCTCGGCGCGCGTGCGGTCGCCGAGGAGGCCCAACGCCGCGGCGACCTGCGCCTTGGCAATGCTCGAGCCGAGATCGTCGAGCCGCGCATCGGCGAGATAACGCAGATCGCCAAGAGGCGCGGTGCCGTTACGCGCCAGGACATAAAGCGCATAGGCGAGATTGCGTCCGCCGTCCTTGGCCACGTCCTGCGCCGTGGCGACGATGTTGCGCAGGCGATCCAGCGCCAGCTTGAACGCCGTATCCGGCACCGCGAAGTTGCGTTCGCGCGCCCGCGTCAGGAAATCGGCCACATAAGCGTCAAGCCACGCGTCCTCGCCGCCGACGCCCCAAAGGCCGAACGAGCCGTTCGACGACTGGCGCGCCAGCACGCGGTCGATGGCGTCGCGGATGCGCTGATCGACGGCGTTGTCGAGCGCGAGATGCGCCGCGCTCGCCAGTTCGTTGACGTAGAGCAGCGGCAGCGCGCGGCTGACCACTTGCTCGGAGCAACCAAACGGATAGCGGTCGAGCGCCTTGAGCAGCGCCGCCGCATCGAGTGCGGTCGATGCGCCAACCGACAGCGACACCGAGCCGGTGCCCGGCACGAGGTCGGCGAACAGATCGCGCGACAGCGTCAGGCTCTCGCCCTTCGCCAGTGGCTTCACCGTGCGGCGCGCCAGCACCTGCGTCGCAGGTTTAACGTTGAGCGGATAGCTGCGTTCGAGCGTAAAGCCGCCCGGCCCCTGCACCGCGATCTTGACCGTCGCCGCGCCGGCGCTTCGCGCCGTGACGGGCAACGTCACACGATCGCGCTGCTTGGCGCGAAGCTGCAACGTCTTCGCCGCGCCGCCGCCCAGTGTCACCGGCCCTTCGGCGGTGGCGGCGATGGTGTAGCCACCGGCCGCGCCTTCCACGTTGTCGAGGTCGAGATTGATCGTGCCACGGTCCCCCGTCAGCAGGAAACGCGGCAGCGTCGCGGTGAGCACCACCGGATCGCGGACGGTGACGTCGCCGCTGGCGCGGCCAACCTTGTCCTTGCTCCAAGCCACCGCCATCACGCGCACTGTGCCGGCGAAGGCGGGAATGTCGAACGACACCTCGGCCTGTCCGTTGCGAACCTCGACAAGGCCGGAATAGAGCGCGAGCGGAGCCTGCGTCGGCGGGCTGCCGGACAGTTCGCCACCCTCGTCGCCGCCGCTGCGGATCGCGCCGCGCGTGCCCTGCATGCCGTCAATCAATTGCCCGTAGAAATCGCGCACCTCGGCCGACAGCCGCCGCTGGCCGAGATAGTAATCGTCGGGCGCGGGCGGCTTGTAGTTGGTCAGGTTGAGGATGCCGACATCGACCGCTGCGACCACGACGCGCGCTTGATCGCCCGCGCCGACACCGTCGATCTTGATCGGCACGCGCAGCGTCGTATTCGGCCGCTGCAACGCCGGCAGCGTCATGTCGAGCGCCAACGTCCGCGCCTTGCGGTCCACCGAGAACCATTGCACGCCGATGGCGCGGCCCGGCATGCGTTGGGCCTGCGTGTCCAGTGGGCGGCGCAGCGTCGCCACGACGTAGGCGCCGGTGCCCCAGTCGGCGCCGACGTTGAGCGGGATACGCGCGGTGCCGGGCTGCACGTCTTGCGTCACCGAGGCGAGCAGCCGCTCGCCGACCACGTTGACGGTGACGCGGCCCGCTGTGCGCGCCGTCACCGCCACGGCCATCGCATCGCCCGGTTTGTACTCCGGCTTGTCGAGCGCGATCTCCAGCATGTCGGGCGTGTCGGCGCTGGCTTCGGTGTACCAGCCGGCGTCGAATTGAATCGACGTGATCGGCCCATCCACATTCGGGCTCGACACTTCGAGGCGGTAGCGGCCCCATTGCACCGGAGCCGCGATCCGTCCCGGCTTGTCGGGCGATACGTCAACACGGCCATCGGCGACGCGGCGCGTCAGCTTGATCGGCTCGTAGTCCCAGCGCCCGTCGCGACGATACCACTGATAGCGCTGCTCCACCTTGAGCAACTCGTAACGCAGCCCGTCAGCCGACAGCGCCTTCCCGTCTGGCGACACCAGCACCACGTCAAAGCTTGCCGTCTCGCCTTCGCCGAGCGAGCGACCCGAGAACAATGGCTTCACGCCGATCATGTTCGCGCTAGGCACCACCGGCACCGCGATCTTGCGTTCGACGGCACGGCCGCCGGCCTCCGCCAAGCGAATGACGATCTGCGCTTCGAGCGGTTTCGTGGATGTTGGAATCTTGTCCAGCAGCACGTCAACCGTGGCTTTTCCGCTGGCGTCGGTTTGCGGCGGGTCTTCGATGGTGCCGCGCGTGGCGGTGAACTCGTCATCGGCCAGACCGAACCGATAGCCGGCGAACCCGGCGCGCTCCTTGAGAAGACCGAGCACGACATCGCCTTCGATCTCAAGACCCGAAGCCGGCGCGCCGTAAAGGTAGCGGCCGTCCACATCGACCTTGAGCGGCGTTTTCAATGCGATCTTGCCGGCCGCAGCCGAGAGGTTGAACTCAAGACGGTCGGGCACGTAGTCCTCGACCAGGAAGGTCGTCTCGCCCACCGCCGGACGTTTCGGATCGGTAAAGGCGCGCACCCGCCATGTTCCGGTCGAAGCCGCCGGATTGATCGGCACGTCGAGCGAACGGCCGCCAACCCCCTGGTCGGCCACCGCGACGCGGCGGTATTCGAGCCCATCGGGACGCTCGATCACGAGCGTGAGCGGCACGCCCTGCGCGGCGCTGCCCTGCGCGTCGCGAAGAAGCGCCGTCACATGCACCGTCTCGCCGGAACGATAGACGCCGCGCTCGGTGAAGACGAACGCATCAAGACCGGCGACCGCCTGCCGCCCGGCGACGCCACGGTCGCTCAGATCGAACGCAGGGCCCTTCAAATTGAGGAAGCCGTAGTCTCCGCCAGCATCGGTCGCGACCAGCATCGCCGGCGCAAGCGCACCCTCGCCGCGCGCAAGCCCGGCCTCGAACGTGGCCCGGCCAGCGGCGTCGGTGCGCTTGGTCGCGAGCACCTCGTTGCCGCGCGACATCAGCCGCACCTCGACCTGCCCCTTGGGCTGCGCTGTCGCAAGCGAATCCACGAACACATTGATGCCGTCGCTACCGGAATAGGCCGACAGGCCCATATCCGACACGACGAACCACTGGGTGGAAATCTGCCCGTAGCTCTCGGATGGCGCGCCTTTGGCCTCCGCCGTCATCACATAAACACCGGGCGCCATCGCGCCGACCGCCTGATCGACCGGAAACGCGGTTGTCACCTCGGTGTTGAGCATCTGTTCGACGGCAAGCTCACCGCTCCACACCTTGAAGCCGCGGCTCTCGGACAGCCGCTCAACATCATAACGGTCGAGATTGCGCTGGAAGTCATTGCTCAGCACCGTCGCCATCAGGTTGCGGTCGCCGATGCGATAGACCGCGATCGTTACCGCGCCGGTGTTGACGCTGACGACGGGAATGCCGCGCTGCCCGGTGCGCGGAAGCACGTAAGCCTTGCCGGCAAAGCGCGCGAACGGCTTGCGGTCGCGCACATAGATGACGAGGCTCGCGGACTTCGACAGCGACTCCCTGACAGTCGAGGGCAAGCCCGCACGCAAGGTCACATTATAGCGTTCGCCGTGCTTAAGGCCCTCGACGCAAAGCTGCCGGTCGCCGGCCGACAGCGCGGGCTTCTCCACACCGGCAACGGCGACAAACGGCGAGAAGTCGGTCCGCTTGCCGGGCAATTCCTCGGAAAACTGGAAGCAGGCACGCGGCGAAGCGGAATCCGAGTCCACCGTGTAGTCGAGCAGACGGAAGCCGTGGTCCTCGCGCATCTTCTCGTAGAGCGCGCGAACGTCCGCCACCTCGCGGCTTTCCAGCGACAGCCGCAACGCGTCGAGCGCCGGCCGCCAGATGCGGCGGTCGCCGTAGCTGCGGCCGATAACGGCAAGCGCCGCTGCCTCCTCGTTGCCGTTTTGGGCGCGCTGATAGGCGATATAGGCCGCCGTCGCCGCACGCTGGAGCAGTTCGTTGCGGTTGCGGTCATTGGCGGGGCGAAGCTGGGCCACCGCGCGGGCGAGCCGCAGCCAGTTCGCACCGTCGTCGGGTGCGGCCGCCACGATCTGCCCGAGCAGCACCATGCCGTTGTTGAGGTCGTTGCGCTGGAAGGCCGCATCCGCATCGCGGCGAAGCTGCGCCAGCGGTTTTCCGAGCTGTCCCGCATCCGCCTTAATCTGAGCTTCGAGCCGGATCGCCGCGTCGGCGAGATCCGCGCGTTGGAATGGCTTGTCGGCGGCGAAAGCAGCCGCGGAACTCAGCGCAATGGACGCAATTGTGGCGAGCGCGGCAACGGCGCCAGCGCGGAATAACGCGAACATGGCTGGATCCTCCCTCCTCGATCGTTGGGAACGTCTGCGCAGGGACGAACATCAAATCACAATTCGGAATGGTGTCGAGGTCGTGACCGGATGCTGTGGAACATATCGCAACGGCCGGTGTTGGCGACCTGTGTGGGAGTGCGTGCGATGCCAGTGGTGAAGTATTTCGTGGTGGCGGGCTTGGCCCTTGTCAGCCTGCTGTTTGTTGCCGATGCGTTGTTCTCGCGGCCGGAAAATCCGGTCTACGCCGCTAAATTCGACCGGCGCCTGCCCGCATCGCCCGGTGGCGCCGTGATGAGCCGCGACCTTGCGCTGCTTCCATCACCGCCGCCGCACATCGCGACCGTCCCTGCCGAGCCGGATGCCGCCGCCACGAAGCCGGCCGCAACGGCGGCCAGAAGCGAACCCGAGGCCACGCCGGCCAACCAGGCAGCGGCCAAGGAGCAGCCGACGAAAAAGCGTCGCGTGGCCCACCGCCCGACGCGACCCCAAGTGGCCCGCGATGTCGACCGCGCCGAGCGCTGGCAGCAGCCGGGCCGTCGGCAACAGGCCCCCTGGGACGACAGCTTTGCCTTCGCCCCCCGAAACGACGGACCGTTCTGGTTCCGGTAGAGGGGGTGGAAAGCCCTGGCGCGTCTCCACACCCATCCACAAGCACCCGTCAGGCTGTTGTGATACAAGCGGCTGCGGCGCATATCCGTGCCGGTCCGGGGGCGGCCCACGCCCACGCGGCCCCGTAGCTCAGTTGGATAGAGCATCAGCCTTCTAAGCTGAGGGTCCTTGGTTCGAATCCAAGCGGGGTCACCACTTCGACCGGTTCATCCTTCTAACCGGGCGATTCTGTACCAATCGGACACTCCCGGTGCGGTGTTAACCCGTCGGAAAACTCCCCGATAAGGGGACGCCGCCCCCTCTCAGCGTTTCAGATTGTCCGGCAGCGTATTCACACCGGGCCAAAACCGTTTTGGCGGGCCCGCGGCGTGGCAACTGAGACAATCGGCCTTGGTTTCTCCAAACCAGGAGCCGCCGCTCTCCACGATCGACTTCTGCACATAGAAGCCGGGCAGCGGGTCAAGGCACAATCGAACACACTCGGCATAGAGCTTTCGGCCCTCGGGGGACTTGAGCTGGGGATCATTTGCGCCATACGCGCGATATGTCCCGTGGAGACTGCCCGCGCTGCAATCCTTCCGGCATGCCGCCGTCCTGGCGCGAAGGCTCGTAGACTTCCGTTTCGTAATTTCGCTTCTCGGCGCATGGGTGGCCGTCGCGGTGCCGGCGCTCGTGGATTTTGCGGTTTGTGCTTGCGAAGGCGCGCCGGCCACAAGAAAAGTCGAAATGGCCACGGTCATCACAACATGATGGATCTTCATGGAGCACACTCTTCCTCTAGCCCCTGCTCTACCTCGGCACCATTTTCTATCAAACGGCGCGGCGGTCCAACAGGGCTGATGAGCCCGGAGGGGCCGGCCAACCGCCCGTCCGAAGCCGCGATGGCTGGCAGCGATAGCCCACCCGGCGCGTGCCATCGAGCGGGCTCGCTGCGGGTCTGGGCCAAACCCGCCCCTAGACGCGATGCGCCCTCACCTGTGTTCGCAACTCGCCGAGTTGCGGCAGCGAGCGCATCGTAATCCAATCGCCGGGCTTGACCGGGCCCACGCCCTCGGGCGTGCCGGTGTAATAGAGATCGCCGGGGTGGAGCGTGTAGAACTTCGAGGCAAACTCGATCAGCCTCGGGATGTCGAAGATCAGCAGGCTGGTGTTGCTGTCCTGCCGCTTCTCGCCGTTCACATCCAGGTTGAACGGCACATCGTCAGGATGCGGCAGCTCGTCCGCCGTAATCATCCACGGACCCAGCACGGTGTAGCCGTCGATCGACTTGCGAAAGCTGCGATCCTCGCCGCCGCGCGCCGTCATATCGAGACCGAGCGAATAGCCTGCGATGTACTCGTAGGCCTTCTCGCGGGGGATATCGCTACCCTCCTTGCCGATGATGACGACAAGTTCGGCCTCGTGGTCATTGCGACGCTCGGGAAAGCGCAAGGGTACGCCCTCGGACGGCCCCACCAACGACGTATTGGATTTCAGGAAAATGCCGGCCTTCTCGATATCGGGTGGGAAACGCTCGACACCAGGAATGCTCTCGCGGAATTTCAGCATCTCATCGACATGCTTGCCGTAATTGGTGGGCGCCGCGAGGATTTTCGGTGGCCGAGCCACCGGCGAGAGAAGCTTCACCTCGGAAATCGGCTTGCCGGGCGCGGCCGCAGCCATCGCCTCGAGCCGCGTGCGCCACTGCGGCAGCGCCGCCACGACCGGATCGACCTTGGCCATGTACGGCGTCGCCGCCCTGATTTCGGCCTGAGCCTCGGTGACGTCGTGGACCCGATCTCCGATAACGACGCCCAGCCGGTCGTCGTCGTAGCGACAAAGCTTCATGACTTGGTTCTCCCGAATACGGGTCTTTTAGAGCATGATCCCTGAAAGGGGAAACCGCCTTTCGGGCGCGCTCGTCCTCGCGCCCGGCTCGCGGGGTCACACTCGCCGGGCCACGCCCCAACGGGACACGCAGTGCCTCCTTCAACGATACGGGCATGGCTGCCCACGCCGGCGGGGGCTTTTCGGTGCCCCCCGGCGCATGCGATCACTTGTCGCGTGACCACTTGCGTCAGCGCCCTCAACGCGAAGAAAGCAGCAACGGGACCCCACCATGACCGATTCCTTGCGACAGAAGCTCATCAATGCCGGCCGCATCCTCGTCGATGAAGGCCAGGGCGACTACGTCTGGGGCCATATCACCGCCCGCCTGCCCGACAACCCGAACCGGATCCTGATGAAGCCCGGCTGCATCGGCATCGAGGAAATGACCGACGACAACATCATCACCGTCGATATCGAGGGCGAGAAGGTCGCCGGCGATTGGCCGCGCCATAACGAGGTCTACATCCATTCCGAGATCATGCGGGCGCGCCCCGACATCAACTGCGTGGTCCACACCCACCCCGAACACGCCGTCGCCTTCTCCTCGCTCGGCAAGCCGCTCCAGCCGATGAGCAACGACGGCACGATGTTCTCGGAAGGCGTGCCGATCTTTTCCGAAACCACGGACCTCATTACCGACCAGCCGCGCGGCAAGGCGGTGGCCAAGGCGCTCGGTGCGGGCAACGTGGTGATCCTGCGCAACCACGGCATCGTCGCCGCCGGCCGCAACATCGAGCACGCGGTGTTCCTGGCGATCAAGCTGGACAAGGCGTGCCGCATCCAGTTGCTGGCGGAATCCGCCGGAGGCCCCAAGCTGTTCGTCAAGGACGAGGAATTGGCGGCCAAGCGCGGCCGCACCACGCGCGGCGAACAGCCGGCCAACGCCTTCAGCTATCTGGTGCGGCGCTGGCATCTGCGCTGCGGCTGCGAGGTGCCTCAGCAATACAAGGTGACGCTCGAGAACTTCGACCGCTCGGGCTACAAACCCGGCTAATCCGCTTTCATGAAGCAATACCGCATCCGGGCGGAAACCTTCAGGGCGCCCGGATGCGGCAATGCATGGTGTGACCGCAGCGGCTATTTGTCGATCTTCACTCCGACCGCCGCCACCACCTTCTTGTATTTGTCGTAGTCGCGCTGGATCAGCGTCTTGAACGCGGCGGGCGTGAGGATCAACGGCTCCAGCTTGCCGGTCACGTTGAGTTTCTCCACCAATTCGGGCTCGCCCAGTGCCTTTTGCACCATCGTGCGTAACTTGGTGACGATCGGCTCCGGCGTCTTTGGCGGCGCGAACAGACCAAGCCAGATCGTCAGGTCATAGCCCGGATAGAACTCGCCGATGGTCGGCAGATCAGGAAATGCCGGAGAACGTTTCGTGCCGGTGGTGGCAAGCCCGCGCAGCTTGCCCGACTTCAACAGGCCGGAGCTCGATGCTCCGGCCAGCACCACCTTGGTTTCGCCCGCGACCGTGGCCATGCCGGCCGGCGAGCCCCCGCGGAACGGAACGTGCAGCAGGTCGATATGCGCGAGCTGCTTCAGCATCTCGATGCCGAGCTGATGCTGGCTGCCGTTGCCGCCCGATGCATAAGGCAGCGGCGGCTTGGCCTTGCGCGCGTATTCGATGAACTCCGGCAACGTCTTGACCGGCAGCTCGGGATTGACCGCGAGGAAGAACTGGTTCGACGCCACGCTCGACACCGGCAGGATGTCCTTCAGCGGATCGAACGGCATCGACGCGTAGACATGCGGATTGATGGTGAGCAGGCTGTCGGCCGCCAGCATCAGCGTGTAGCCGTCGGGGTCGGCGTGGGCGAGGATATCGCCCGCAACGTTGCCGTTCGCGCCGGTGCGGTTCTCGATGAAGAATGAGCCGCCCATCAATTCGCCCAGCCGCTGCGCCAAAAGCCGTGCGGCAATATCGGGGGCGCCGCCGGGCGGGATCGTCACCAGGATTTTCACCGGCCGCGTCGGATATTGCTGTGCCGTTACCGGCGAAGCCAGCATCGCCGTGAGCGCCGAGAATGCCAGCGCGGCGATTGCGAACCTGATCGGCTTCATCGCTTCCTCCTTATGATTTCAGCCACCGTCGTTCTGGCGAAACTAGCACTGAATCGCCGCCAGAAAAGCCGGTCGGCTTGCGACACAGTGCGCTGACCCTTGAGCCTTTCCGGCTTTGATAGAATTAAAGCCGGGACTTCGGCTTTCGGCTCTGGCGCGTTTTCTGGACGCGAAGCGGTAGCCCCTTCGCCCGAAAACGCGATAGCGTCGGGGGAGAATACCCGATGCAGCACGGAGAAGCGCAATGGCATTGAAGGTCAGACGGGTCGTCACCGGCCACGATTCAAACGGCAAGGCCGTGGTCAAGATCGACGAAGTGGTGGGCGACCTCAAGGAAGGCCGACCCGGCGCGATGGTCGCGCCGGTCTGGACCACCGCGGGCTTCCCCGTGAACAACGACGGCCAGGACGATGCCGCGAAACGACAAGTCGGCACCACCCTGCCCGGCGGCACCGTGCTGCGCGTGGTCGAGTTCAGCCCCGGCGTACAGGCGCGCAACCACCGCACCGATTCCATCGATTACGCCATCGTCATGTCCGGCGAAATCGATATGGAAATGGACGGCACGACGATCCATCTCAAGGCGGGCGACGTGCTGGTGCAGCGCGGGACGATCCACAACTGGATCAACACCGGGAGCGCGCCTTGCGTCATCGCCTTCGCGCTGATCGACGCCAAGCCGGTGACCGCCGGCGGCAAGACGCTGAACGCCGTCGGCTAGGTCATGAGCCCGAAAAGTGGAAACCGGTTTTCGGATCAGATCATGCTCAATCAAAAGGATAAGCATAGAGTCTGATTCAACGCGGTTGAATCAGACTCTCACCGGCGTTCATCCAACGCCGGGCGCGAGCGGCGCCCGCGTCCCGGGATGACGCCCGAACACCGTCCGTCAGCCGAGCTTGAACCCCAGCGACTTCGCCAGCGGGACCAGCCGTGCGGTTTCCGCATCAACCAGCGCCTGTGCCTCGGCCGGCGTATCGCGCACCGGCGCAAAACCGGCGGCGATCAGCTTGGCCTTGAACGTGTCGTTGTCCATCGCCTCGCGCGTCGCCTTGGCAATCCGATCGACGATGGGCTGCGGCGTGGCCTTGGGCACAAACAGGCCGGTGAACAGCATGGCCGTCAAGCCCTTCACCGTCTCGGTCCCGGTCTGCACATCGGGGAGCACGCCGAGCCGCTCCGGCGTCAGCACCGCGAGGATGCGGAGCTTGCCGGACTTGTGCAGGCTCACGACCTGGTCGGTGATGTTGAGCGCCATCATCGGGATATGCCCGCTGACGAGATCGGCGATGCCGGGTCCCGCGCCCTTATAGGGAACGTGGACAAGATCCTTGATGCCGGTCGATTGTTTGAAAATCTCACCCGCCAGATGCGTGAACGTGCCGGCGCCAGGCGAACCGTACGACAGCTTGCCGGGATTGGCTTTGATGTAGTCGATCAGCTCGCGCAGGTTCTTCGGCGGGAGGTTGGGATTGACGCCGATGGAGATTGCCGTGTGCGCCAGGATACTGACGGCACGAAACGCCGTCGCCGGATCGTATGGCGCCTTCGGCATGATCGCGGGATTGAGCACCTGCGTGCTGGTGTTGCCGAGCAGAACCGTGTAGCCGTCTGCATCCGCGCGCGCCACCTCGCCCGCGCCGTGCGTGCCGCCTGCACCCGACAGGTTCTCGACAACCACCGTGCCGAGCGACGTCTTCACCTGGTCCGCCCACAGGCGGCCGGTGACATCCACGACACCGCCCGGCGCGAACGGCACGACCAACCGGATCGGCCGTATCGGATATTGCGTCTGCGCCAACAGAGCAGAAGGCGCCGCCGTTACAGCGAGCGATGACAATCCCAAGCGGATCAGTTCGCGTCGATTCATCATGAAGCCCCTTTGTTGTTGGCTGGCACACTAAGCGCACACACGCAGAGAGGCAATTCACCGAGTATTTCGCCGCATGCGCGAAACGTTATCCTCCAACGGATACGGTACGCGCATATGCTGTCATCCCGAACGCGACAATTGCGCGACATTTTTCCGTGCGAATGCGGCGGCCGCATGCAACCGCCGAATCGACGCTCTCAATTTGCCAGCATCACCACCGCCTCGACCTCGAACAGCCCATCCGGGTTTGCCAGCGCCGGAACACCGATCGTCGTGCTGGCCGGCGGCTGCGTCGTATTGAGATGCCTGTCGCGAACCTCGCGCAGCGTCGGCAGATTGGTTTTGATATCGACGAGATAATTGTTGAGCTTGACGACGTCGGCGAAGGTCGCGCCGACCGCGGCGAGTGCCGCCTTCAGGTTCTCGAACGCTTGCTCGGCTTGCGCACGAAAACCCTCGGCCATCGTGCCGTCGGGCCGGCGCCCGAGCTGACCGGCGACATAAACGATCCGCGCCGGGCCCGTGACCTCGACGACATGCGTGTAGCCGCCCGGCTTGGCGATAGCGGCGGGATTCATGAAACGAACGTTGGAAGGCATGGCCTGTTGCCGATCTGATACAGCGCCGCCCCATGCGGCGCCCCGCCCTACTATAGCGGCCGCGTTGGAGCCTTTCACAACCAATAATTAACCATTCTGCTTCAGTGATCGTAGGCGCGGCCGGAGGCTGGCTCCGGCCATCGGCGACACACCAACATGCCCGCGGATACTTCGACGTCGGACTCGACCGATACGGCGGCCGTAGCCGGTGCGGCTGTGCCCGCATCGGGCGAGCGCCGGTCGCCGTTTGCCGTCGTCATCGACGCCGACAACAGCATCCGGCAATTCATTTCGTTGAGGCTGCAGGGCAGCGGCGTCAACACAATCGAATTCCCCAACGGCAAGGCCTTCCGCAAGGCACAACCATCTCGCTCGCCGGACTTGGTGTTCCTCGACGTGAACATCGAAATCCAAGACGCGATGGAGACGGTCGAAGCTTTGGGCAAGGCCGAGTTCAAGGGTGCCTTGCAACTGATGAGCGGCCGCGGCGGCGCGGTGCTCGAAACCGTCGTCAAAGCCGCCGAACAGGTCGCGTTGAATTTGCTGCCGCCGCTCAAGAAGCCGTTCGAGACGGCGATCCTTCAGAAAATCCTGTCCGACCTGAAGCTCGGCCGCGTCGCACCGTCGGCCGACGTGAAAATCCCGCTGGCCGAGGCGCTCAAGAACAACTGGGTTCAGTTCTGGTATCAGCCGAAAATCGAGTTGCGCAAAAAGCAACTCGCCGGTGTCGAAGCCTTCGCGCGCGTCTGCCATCCGCAGCATGGCGCGTTGACGCCGGGGGCGTTCATGTCCGGCGCCAGCGAGGCCGACGTGGTGGCACTCGCCGAGTTGTCGCTGGTGGAAGCGCTCAAGTCGGGGCTGAACCTGTCCAAGCGCGGCATCGAGATGAAGATCTCGATCAACGTCCCGGTGAACGCGCTGGTGAAGCTATCGGTCGGCGACATCGTGCGTGCGCATCGACCGCAAGTGAAAAACTGGCCGGGTCTCATCATCGACGTCACTGAGGAGCAGATCGTCTCGGAGATCACGCTCGCCAACGAACTGAACAAGAAGCTTGCCGAGCATAACGTCAGGCTCGCCATCGACGATTTCGGCAAAGGCTATTCGGCGCTGATGAAGCTGAAGGAGATGCCGTTCGCCGAGATGAAGCTCGACCCGGCCTTCGTCAACGATTGCGGCACCGACAAGGTTCATGCACCGATCTGCAAGGCGGTGATCGACCTCGCCCACAGCTTCGGCAGCGTCGCTGTCGGCATCGGCCTGGAAAAGGCCGCCGACGCGATGGCGCTGGCCAACATGGGTTGCGATCTCGGCCAAGGCTTCCTGCTCGGACAGCCGATGCCGGAGGAGCGGCTCATCTCGTTGCTGCGCCAGCGCGTGCGGGTCAGCTCAGCCGGCTCTGCCAAATCCAAGGCAGCGTCGCGGCAAGCCTGACCTTACGGGCATCTGCCTCCAGCGATCGGCGTATCAGTGGGTCCAAGCGCCGCGCCGGTTCGCAGCGAAGTTGTCGGCATAGGACAGGCCCCGGCGAACCGCCGGCTTCGTTTCCTGCACCTCGTAGGCAATACCGTGCCGCTCGGCGTAGGCGACGGCCTCCTCCTTGGTCGCAAACCGCAGGCGGAGCTGGCTCTTCATGTCGCCCGACGTGGTCCAGCCCATCAGCGATTCGATCATTCGGGGCTCCGCGGGCTCGTAATCCAGCACCCAGTCCTTGGTCTTGGCGCGGCCGGACTGCATGGCGGTTTTGGCGGGCTTGTAGATTCGCGCGGTCATGGTTTTTTTCGTCTCTAGCCGCCCAGCCGCGGTTCGGCGGAGCGAAGGCAGGTGGTCGGAGCAGCAGGATTCGAACCTGCGACCCCCTGCTCCCAAAGCAGGTGCGCTACCGGACTGCGCTATGCTCCGAAGCCTCCCCTGGATCGCATGGAGCCCGGTTCGGGTCAATGCCACCCTTCTTATTGCGGGGGTTCCCAATCGCGTGGCGCAAAGCGCACCACCGCACCCTCGAAGGGCGGCCGCAGGTTCTGGAACGACCCGCCGGCATAAAGATTGCCTGCCCCGTCCCACCCCACAGTGTCCACGAACGGCATCGAGACTTTCAGCGTATGGAGGTGCCGGCCTTCGCTGCCAAACAGATGGATCCGCCCCTCGCCATATTCGGCCACGGCGATCAGACCGGGCCGCAAGGCGATGCCGTCCGGTCCTGCCAGCGGATAGGTGTGCCGGCGCGTCGCCTCATGCCTGGCGAAGTCGATCAGAACCCGCCGCGCGGTGACGCGCTGGCGTGTGTCGAGCGTCATCGCCCAGACGCGGCGCGCCAAGTGCTCGGATACATAGAGCGTGCGCGTTGCCGGATCGAAATTGACGCCGTTGGCATAGCGCAACCCACCGACAACCTCAGTCATCGCGCCTTTCGACGTGAGGTGATAGACGCGCCCGGTCGAAGGCGCGTGCGCATCGAAAACGCCGGCGTCGGAAAAATACGCCCCACCCTGCCCATCGCTCGCGGCGGCATTGGGGTCCTGCAAGCGTTGGCCGTTCGGCGCGGTGGCGAACCATCGCCCCGTGATGCCCTCGGCCGACACCTCGACCATCGCCCGGCCGAGATGGCAATCGACCACGAAACCGGACGCACCGAATGGAACGATCTGCGTCGGCCCGCATCCGGGCAACCGCCAGAACTCGCGCGTGCCGCCGTCCTCAATGATGCTGACGCGATCCGCGCCCATCTCGGTGAAATACATCCGCCCGCCGTACCAGAGCAGTCCCTCCGGATAGCTCCCGGACGCGACCACCGTCGGCTCCGCGCTGGCGGCACCGGTCGCAAGCAGAAGCAACGCCACGACCAACGGCCGTAGAATCATGCGCTCTCTCCGCGCAGGAAGCGGTCGGATAGCATCATCACGACACCGCAAAGAATGGTGACGGCAGCAAAGATCATGGTCAGCGCCCGCGAGCCGAACGACGGCACCAGCACGAAGGTCGTGACCAGCGTGCCGAGTACGTTTCCGATGGTCGAAACGCCGTAGACATAACTCACGATCCGACCGCCGAAGGCGATCGACACCAGCAGCAGCCGCACCGCGAACGGCGTGAACACGCTCATCAATGTCAGCGGCAACAGCAGCAATATTGTGGCCGCAAGGATAATGCCGGCCATGCCGTCGCCGACACTGTTCAACATCCATGCGAACAATGGATCGACCCACAGCGGAATGGTCAGGAGGTAAACGCCCGCCACCGCCAGCAAGGCCCCGCACAGCCGCGGGCTCAAGGTGCGGTCCACCAGCGCGCCGCCAATGAGATAGCCGAGCATCAGCGCCACCAGCACGGTCGCGATCAGCGATGCCCAGGTGTTAATGCCGCCGCCGAAGTACGGATAGAGGTAGCGGCTGCCCAGCATCTCGAAGCCCATCAGCGCAAAGCCGAGGACCAGGGCGAGAACGAGCAACAGGATTCCGCGAGCCGTGGAGGAGTGTTGCATCAGCGGGGCGCTTCCGTTTGTTCCTTCCACTTTTCATTGTTCTTTTCGATAGCGCGCAACGTCTCCACCGGCGCGAAATCGTCGGTCATGATCTTGCCGGTGGGTCGGCTGAGCACGCGCCGCTCGGAAGCAAGCTTGGTGAGGTCGTAGCGCGGCTTGAAGCGTTCCTGAACCTTCGCGGCGCGGGAGAGCAGTTCGGCCTGCGGCAACTGCGCACCCTCGTGGGCGATGGCGACGACATTGCCGCCGCCGTCGTAAAGATCGACCGAGGGAAATACGCTGTGGAGCGTCGCCGTCGCGGAGTCGAACAGCATGGTGGACGGCTCGATGTTCTGCACCACCACGCCGCCCGGATTAAGCCGCGATTTCACCAGCGTATAGAACTCCCTGGTGAGCAGATGGAACGGCACGAACGGCCCGCGATAAGCGTCGATCAGGATGACGTCCCACGTCTCACGGTCCTTGAGCAGGAAGGCCCGCCCATCCGACACCACCGTGCGCAACCGCGCCGTTTCCTTGAACTTGAAATACTTCTTGGCGAGATCGACGACATCTTTGTCGAGTTCCACCGTGAGGATCGCGGTGTCGGGCAAGAGCGCGCTCAGATAGGAGACGGTTCGTCCGCCGCCCAGCCCGATCTCCATGATCCGCTCGATCTTCGGCGGATAGGCGATGCCAAGCGTCATGTAGCGCGTGTAATCGACCGTCAGCGCGCCGGGGTCCGCGAGCTTCATGTTGCTCTCGGTGTAGTAGCGCTTGTTCTGGCCGAACGTCATGCTGACGCTGTCGCCGTCACTGAAGATGAAGATGTTGTTGTAGAGGGACTCGCGTTTCTCCAGGAGGCCGCCCTGGGCGGCGGCGAAGGGCGGCGCAAACGGCGTCGCGCAGAGGCCGGCGACAACGGCTCGCCGGGACAACCACGGTTCATTCATCAGCAAACTCCCGGACGGCAAGGACGGCGGTTGGAAATCACGGTCCGGCCTCGCAACGAAAAGCGCCCCACCAATGACCGCCCCAAAAAGATCGCTCCCAAGGTGAGCGGTTCCGAGCGACCGGGATGGGAGCGGTTCCGCAGCGGCGACACACATAGGCAGGCCGCGGGAAAAAGACAACGAACCCGAGGCCGCCACGGACTTAAGCGCCTGCGCGCGCATCAAAATATCGCGATACCGATAGGCGCTGCCCCAAGTCCGGGCCGGGAGCTGGCCGAAGGTCGCCGAGAGAATGGGGATCGCCGGCCTCGCCGCCCAAGGGACGCTCGGAACGCCGAGAACGACTGCGGGATCAGTGCGAGGACGGGCCGTGCGGGCCGCCGTCCGGGTGCACCTCGGCGGCCATCATGCCCTTGGGGCCGGGCCCAAACCGCACCAGCACGGTCTGGCCGGGGCGAAGCTCGGCGATGCCGAAGCGCCGCAGCGTCTCCATGTGGACGAAGATGTCAGGGGTCCCTTCCCCGCGCGTCAGGAAGCCAAAGCCGCGCAGCCGGTTGAACCACTTCACCATCGCCCGCTCGAGTCCGCTGGTCGGCGCGACAGTAACGTGGGTGCGCGCCGGCGGCAGCGTGGAAGGATGGATCGCCGTCGACTCGTCCATCGAGATGATGCGGAAGCACTGCAAGCCTTTCGGCCGCTGCAACACCTCGGCAACGACACGCGCGCCTTCATACGCTGTTTGAAAACCGTCGCGACGCAGACAGGTGACGTGCAGGAGGATATCCGGCAATCCGTTGTCCGGTACGATGAAGCCGAAGCCCTTGGCGACGTCGAACCACTTGATGACGCCGGACAGCTCGATGATCGTCGCTGCCTCGTCTGCGATTTCGGCGCCCGGCTGACCGAGCTTCAATTCTTTTGAAATCTCGTCCGACGCCATGACGACGCGGCTGCCCTTGAGTTCGTCTCTTAGCGGACGTTTAGCGATTGCTGGACGTGAACGATGGACGGTAGCGAATCTCTTGAACACGCCAACAGTCGCACCGGACTTGCCGTTCCGCAACGGAATGTACGGCCGGTTGTGAAAAAGACGTGGATATCGCCCTCAATGGGCCACGAATGGGGCGAGCACCGACCCGATATCGTCGTGCAGCACGAGATCGGCGATGGCGTCGAAGTCCGTTGCCTCGCGGTTGATGATGACGAGGCGAGCGCCATTACGCTTGGCAGCCGCGGGAAATCCCGCAGCCGGCCACACCACCAGCGATGAGCCGATGGCGAGAAAGAGGTCGCAAGAATCGGTCAACTCCTGGGCACGGCGCATGGCAGCCTCCGGCATCGCCTGGCCGAACGAGACGGTCGCGGTCTTGATGTAGCCGCCGCAATCGCAATCGGGGGCGCAGCCGTCCGACGCAGTGAAACGCTCCCGCACCCAGGCGAGTTCGTAGCGCTTGGCGCAGTCCAGGCATGTCGCGTAGGTGGTGTTGCCATGCAGTTCGACCACGTCGCCGGCGGCCACGCCGGAGGCCTGATGCAAGCCGTCGATGTTCTGGGTGATGATGCCAGCGACCTTGCCGGCGCGATAAAGGCTCGCCAGCGCCCGGTGGCCGCGGCCGGGCACCGCGGCGCCGAAGTGCTCCTCCATCGCAAACCGCCGCCGCCAGCTCTCGTCCCGCGCCTCCTGGCTGGCGAGGAAATCATCAAAGCCGATCGGCCGCATCCGCGTCCAAATCCCGCCAGGGGAACGGAAATCCGGGATGCCGCATTCCGTGGAGATACCGGCGCCGGTAAACGGGACGACGGCGCGGGACTGCGCGATCAACTCCTGCAAACGCCGGATGCCGGGCTCAAGATCGGGCGCAACCATCTGTATAATCCGGAGTCATCCACGGGCTTAAGGCAACGCGAACCGAGAGGATCAAGATGCGATTTCTGCATACCATGCTGCGCGTGCGCAATCTCAATGCGGCACTGCACTTCTACTGTGACCTGCTGGGTCTTGAGGAGGTCCGCCGCCGGGTGGACGAGAAGAACAAATACACGCTGGTGTTCCTCGCAGCACCGGAGGATGTCCCCGCCGCCAAGGCCGCGCTCGAGGCCGGCCGGCGCGACGCCCCGATGGTCGAACTGACCTATAACTGGGATGCCGAGGACTACGGCGAGGCGCGCTACTTCGGCCACCTCGCCTACGAGGTCGACGACATCTATGCGACTTGCGAACGGCTGCAAAAGGGCGGCGTCACCATCAACCGGCCGCCCCGCGACGGCAACATGGCGTTCGTGCGCTCGCCCGATAAGCATTCGATTGAATTGCTGCAGAAGGGCAAGGCACAGCCCGCCAAGGAGCCCTGGGCCTCGATGCCGAACACCGGACACTGGTGAGGCTGGAGTGCCGCCGATTGCTTGTGCCGCTTTGGACTGCTTGCCGGCCCGCCGCAACGCCTTTATACGTCCCGCGTCGCACAAGCGACGCGCCGCGTCCCCATCGTCTAGCGGTTAGGACATCACCCTTTCACGGTGAAGACCCGGGTTCGAGTCCCGGTGGGGACGCCAATAAAATCAATAGCTTAGAGCCGCACCCCATACGGCGAAATGTGGGAGTCCATGCAAAAAGCTCATCGTCGGACCCGATGCGTGCCCGGTGGCTTGCCCGTGAGGGGTGCACTGACGGCTTATCCCCAGCTTTGGAAAGCAGCCCGTCCTTGCGGGATAACGCCGCTCCCGCGGCGATGCACAGGGCGCAGCAGCAGTATTGACCCCGCCTCCCCGTTGAGGTTCGCAAAAGCCGCACCGATTGAACGAGCGCATTTTCGATCGATGTTGCTCCCCGGCAACAGCAATATTGCGGTGATCTGATGCCACGAGCCTTGGTTTTAAACCGATAGGGGCGGGGCAACGTCATGAAACAGCTGGCAATGCAGCCGTCACTCTATCCATCCTATCCGTTGGCGCACATGCGGCCGATCTTCCGGCGCGCATCACCAAGGCGCCCGTCCCGGCTCCGATCGTTTCCAACTGATCCGGATGTTATATCGGCGGCGCATTCGCCGGCCGCGATGCCACGTCGCGCGATGTGGTCGGCTATAACGGCGAGACCATCCCATTCAGCTATGGCGTTGGTGGCGACGTGTTCGGCGGCGGAACGCTCGGGTGAAACTATCAGTCGGGATCGTTCGTCTTCGGCATAAAATGCGAAGACGGCTATCTCCATGCGAGCGGTTCTGCGCTCGATCCGAACAGCCTGTTGCTGGACACCCGCTCCACCACCCGCGTCGGCAACGCGCAGCGCCGGGCGCCGTTTGACGCGCAGAGGCGGGAGGATTAGACGACGTTGACAACGTGACACTCGCCGCCCCGCCGGGGCGCTTTCGGCCCATCGGAGCTCGCGGGGCGCGACGCGGGTGTCTCGACCGAAGGCTTCGGACGCCGATGAAGATTGCCATCCTCGACGATTATCACGACACCGTTCGCACGCTCCCCAGCTTCAAGAAGCTCGACGGCCATGAAGTGACGATCTGGAACGACCACGTCCAGGACGTCGACACGCTGGCCGAGCGCCTCAAGGACACCGAGGCGCTGGTCCTCATCCGCGAGCGCACACACATCGGCACGCCGCTGCTCGAGCGCCTGCCCAAGCTCAAGCTCATCAGCCAGCGCAGCGTCTACCCGCATATCGACATCGACACCTGCACCGCGCAGGGCGTCGTGGTGTCGTCGAGCCAGCACCCCGGCACGCCGTCGTACGCCACGGCCGAACTGACGTTCGGGCTGATCCTCGCCGCCTACCGCCAGATCCCGCAGCAGATGGCCTCACTCAAGGCCGGCAACTGGCAGATTGGCGTCGGCTCGACGCTCCGCAACAAGACGCTCGGTATTTTCGGCTACGGCCGGATCGGAGCCGCGGTTGCAAGCTACGGCAAGGCATTCGGCATGGATGTCGTAGTCTGGGCGCGACCGGCCTCGCTGGTGCGCGCCAAGGCCGAGGGCTTCCTGGTCGCGCCGAGCAAGGTGGCCTTCTTCGAACGCTGCGATGTGCTGTCGCTGCACATGCGATTGCTCGATGCCACGCGCGGCATCGTCACCGCCGACGACCTGCGCCGGATGAAGCGCACGGCGCTGATCGTCAACACCAGCCGCGCGCCGTTGATCGCGCCGGGCGCTCTGGTCGAGGCGTTGCGCGCCGGCCGTCCCGGCATGGCGGCGGTCGATGTTTACGAGGAGGAGCCGGTGCGCGACACCGCGCATCCACTTCTCAACATGCCCAACGTCGTCTGCACTCCGCACCTCGGCTACGTCACCCGCGAGGAATACGACCTGCAGTTCACCGACATCTTCGACCAGATCCTGGCCTTCGCGGCGGGCAAGCCGATCAACGTGGTCAACCCTGCCGTCCTGACGCCACGCCAGCAGTTGGCCGAGGCGAAATAGCGCGTTCGCGACCCAAGGATGCCCTGGGCCTGACCCAAGTGCGGATGGCTTGCCGGCCCGGCCACGCCCTCCCCTAGAGCGTTTTCGAGCGAAGTGGATACCGGTTCGCGTGAAGAAAACGCGTTTAAACAACGACCTAGAGTCTTTCACCGTTTCCATCAAACGGTGAAGGACTCTGGGACAACCTGCCGGTGGGTCGCTCGTTGGAGCCGCTCGTCGAAGCCCGCGCGGCTTTTCAGGCCCCGCGGGTCCAAGCAAGCTCCGCCCTACTCGCGCTGGCGCAGATAATCCGGCGTCGGCGGCGTGCCCCAGATGTCGCGGGTCCGCTCCCAAACCTTGGGTTTCTGCGGACGATCGCGGTGCCAGGGCCGCGGGTCGAAGTAGCCGAGCTTCTCGTCGAGCATCTTATCCAGTTCGGTGAACAGCTCGATGATCTGGTCATCCGGGTTGCGGTGATAGGTGTAGATGTTGTGGCCCGGCCCGTGGCGCCCCGGCCCCCAGATGATCGGGATGTCCTTGCCGCCAAGGAAATCCATCGCGGTCTGCACCTGGGCCCAATCCTTCAGCTCGAACGCGATGTGATGCATCTGGGTGCGCTTGCCGCGCACGAAGTTGACCGTGTGGTGATCGGGGCCGCAGCGCATAAATGCGAACCAGTCCTGAATCCAATCCGACAGCCGGAAGCCGAGCACCCGGCTGTAGTACTCGACAAAGGTCTTGGGCTCATCGACGCAGAACGCCAGGTGGCCGAGCTTGAGCGGACCGATGCCGGCGACCTGCTGCTTCTTGGCGATCGGAGTCTGGTCCGCGAACACCTCGATCCGGGTCCCCTTGGGATCGGCAAACGTCGCCAGCTTGGCAACGCCGGGGACGGCATCGCTGCGCGGATCGAGGCGCACGCCCTCGGCTTCGAGGCCCTTGCGGATATCCTCGAACGGCGTACCGGGATCGACCTGGAAGGCCAGCGCCGCGCAGCGCGCGTGTTCGCCCTTCTCGACTTGCACCGCGAGGTCGCCGACCTTGGTGGCAAGATAGACGCGGCCGTTCTCCCGCGCCCCCACCGTCAGTCCGACAACTTGCGTGAAATAATCGACTTGACGCTCGAGATCGGGCGTCTCGAACGTCGCGTGGCTGAGGCGTTTAACCTGGATCATACTCGGCTCCGGCTACGCGCCGGACAATCTGCCGGCGACAGTCAGGGAAAATCGGCCGGAAAGATGCTTGTTTTTTACTGGGTCAGCAAGGCGCTGTTCGTCATGCCGCCGGCCGCGGCCCAACCAAAACCGCAAGCCCGAAGACCGCAAACCCGAAAGCCCAAACCGTAGACCAAGCAGCAAATCCCAGCGCGGGGACCGACCGGAGAGAATCCCCCCACCCTTTCAAGGCTTCATTGCCTCAAGCTCGGGGAAACGCTGATACGGAAGGCCTGCGCATAGCGACGGATTCTCGGGCAGGAACTGGGTCAGCCGCCCACCGAGGAAGATCGCGTATCTTTCTTGCGGCCCCTCGTAGCGGTTTTCGACGCCGCGGGGGTTGTAGCGGACGCAGGCGATGTAATGCGGCACGCCCGCAACCGGCCGCAACACCGGCTCCGTGATGAAGGCGTCCTTCACGTTGTTCGGGTTGTTCAGCCAAGTTCGCATGAAATCCACCACCTCGGTGCGATACTTGGCCGGAAATACATTCGGATCGGTCACCGCCGGTGGCGGAGCACTCTTGCTACCGAACCCGAGCGATGGGCCGGCACCCGAACAACCGCCAAGCGCGGTGGCGACCAGAACGACCGGCAGCGCCCGGCCGACATTCACGAGCTTCAATTCCCCGGCTCCCTTGTTTTCGCCCCCTGCGCCCCCCCCCCTGGCTCCGCCGCGCGCATTCTAATGCGAATCCACCTACTCCCGCGACGGGACCGGATGGCGCAGAGGCCTGCCTATCCGATTCTCCTTGAGCGCGGCCCGCGCTCGGCTGTATGTCGATCATGTCTGGTTTTGCCGTAGCCCGTGAAAACGGGGTTTGACCGGCATGGCCCCGTAGCTCAGCTGGATAGAGCACTGCGCTTCGAACGCAGTGGTCGGGAGTTCGAATCTCTCCGGGGTCACCAAATTTCGCCGATAAGGCTTGAGTTTATTGATGAATTTCTAGTGAGGTCGGCGAATTGTTGCGCAGTTGTTACGCAGTTTTCCTTGACCCTTCGGGCTTCACGATAAGCTTCGATGGCTAGATGCAGCAACGCTGCCGCGAGGATTGACGTGTCCGTGATCACGCGCCGCTGGCTCGATCTGGTGCTGCTGCTGATCTTTGTCGCCTCGATTTGCGCTGTTTATTCGCTCATGAAAAGCCTTTCGCTCGGGCATGGTTTTGCCGCATGACCGGCTTCTGTCCGCTAGTTGGCAACGGCGAGGCGTGGAGCAAGATTGCCTACGACCTCGGGATCGGCGGCCTGACCAGTCTCATGTTCTACATACTGTTGGTCAGGTTGCCCGACTCGCAGCGGCGGCGGCGCACCAAGCGCAGCCTTGCCGGCCATTACAAGGCGTTCAAGGAGGACTTGATCTCCACCATCCTCGGTGTTGGCGTCGTCTCATACGCCGCTGATGAAGTCGTCCGTCTTATGGATCAGAAGGCCTTTCGCGAGTACTTCGAGGAGCCCGTGTCGGACGGTCAAAATCGATGGCATCGCTTCCTCAACAACATTGAGGCACACCATATTCGCGACATCCTCACCACGATGGAGATATTTCGGGACGAGATTTCCTACACTCTCAACACGACCTACATCCCTGATGACAAACCATTCGAATTTCTCAAGCGCCTGTCCGCGGCGATCTACTTGCAGAAGGACGCGACCCCGGAATACGAGCCCGTGAAGCAGCTTTCGCGGTTTCTCTGGGAATTGCTTGCAGGATGGAATTTTGTGACCGGGTATCGCGAGCGGGACATTGTGCAGGAAATGATTGATGCTATCTAACGGCTGGCTGCCCGTCGCAATCTCACCCTATCGCCGCGCCGGCCGCCAGCCTATGGTCTTGGTGAGTGCTTCTACGCGGCGGCCTTTGATGGCGAGACGCTACTCAGCCGCGAACCGTGGCGTTTAGAGGTCACCGACGAATTCGCAAGCCCCTGTTCGATCTGTGGATAGGCGCGAGACGCCTGACCTAAGTTCCGCGCGATCCTGGATACCAGTACAGATCGGGCGCATCGGATACCAAGGATACCAGCCCGTCAGCTTAGCGCTGACGGGCGTTTTAGTTTCAAGAAGTTGTTCCGGCAAGAGAGCTATTTACGTTCGACGAATAGTTGGTGACACGCGCCTGATCCGATATTTTCGCTTGTATGCGATCTTACGATCGGCGGCGCTACAACATGTCCGGCTTTGTTGGAGGTGTTCCTTGATTGTCCATCGGGGCCGGTCAGCTTTTCGCTACAATCGGTGAAGAAATAAATGACCGACTGAACGGGATGAGAGTGTGCCCTGTCGCGCAGACCTTTTTCTTTATTTGCTTCGATCACCCGAAAATATTGATTTTCAAAAATGACCTTGTAAACGCCAGGGTCGGCCTTGTAGGAGGGTTCAGTGTCTTGCGCCATGACAACGGACGACACCATGTACAGCGCGGCCGAAGCCGCAATCGCAAGTGCAGTATGACAATGCATTGGATTTGTTCCTCGAAAAAGCCCCTCGTAATTGGCGGGGTGTAATCCCCTAGGTGACCGACTCATAACTGCGCAGCCATATGCGGATTGAGGCGAGTTGGATGGATGCGAGGAAGTTGTCGTCACGTTTGTCGTATCGGGTCGCCACGGCCCTGAAGTGTTTGAGTTTGT